>JACCDZ010738074.1_pt1 | contig 46721 bp, 38 predicted proteins | sample 7449551 | NCBI WGS metagenome assembly JACCDZ01 (sample SAMN15323452, study PRJNA562643) | freshwater metagenome | isolation source: river surface water | place: USA:Blue River Watershed | collected 2017-08-18
GATTCCACCAGCGAGTGCCTTACCAATCGTCAAAAAGTCTGGCTTTAGACCTAGCGCTTTTGTCATTCCACCAGGACCTACAGAGATTGTGTGGGTCTCATCAATAATCAAATAGGCGCCATACTTCTTCGCAAGTTCTTGCACACCAACCAGATAACCATCAAGCGGCAGAACAATTCCGATATTGGTCATGGCAGGTTCCATCAAGATTGCAGCAACATCTCCGTGAGCCAAAGCTTTTTCCATAGCTTCTAAATCATTAAATTCCACAACGCGTGTTGTTTCAGCTAAATCAACAGGGGCACCGATATTGCCTTCACGCTTTACTGTAAATCCTGCATCGTCCAAAGTTGCAAAGGTTTCATCGACAGATCCGTGATAGCAGCGGTCAATAACAATAATCTTGCTACGGCCTGTAATCATGCGTGAATAGCGAATGACATGGCGGTTCGCATCGGTTGCCGAAACTGTAAATTGCCATAAAGGCAGGCCAAAACGATCACGTAACAACCCGGAAACAATTGCTGCATCTTCTGTCGGCAGCATCGCTGTAATGCCCTTGCCTACTTGCTCGCGCACCGCAGCAACCGTGGCATCAGGTGAATGCCCAGTCATCGACCCGGTATCACCCAAGCAGAAATCAACATAGGTAAGTCCATCGATATCGGTAAAGCGAGCGCCTTTTGCCTCTTTCACAAAGACAGGATGAGCCCCTGGCCACTTAGCCATCCATGACATCGGAACACCTTCATGCATCACTTTCTTAGAATCTTCAAAGGCTGCAGCAGATTTCTTATGGGTATCAATAAAGCGCTGCTCTTCCTTGGCACGAAGCTCTTTAAGGTAATGGCGATTGATTACGGTGCTCATACAGGTGAGTCTATTTAGTCAGTTGAGAAAACAAAGAGGGCTTCGATGTAGTTCTCGCCACTTATTCCCAAATTGGCAGCATCAGGCGGCGCAGTCTGTGGCTCAATACAAACCCCATCAGGATCTTCTGTGTAGACAACCCACCAGGGGGCATCAGATTCAATATCAATACGTGCAACGCCTTCCCAGACAATTGCCGGTGTGCCTCGCAGCTGCGTAAAGGCATCATCCCAAGGAGGTGAAGGAGGCGAAATCAATTCACCCGTTGGTAAACCTTCTGAATTTCGCTTCAACATTTTCTCAGCCGAAAATTCAATCTCTGCAGTTCCACCACGATCTAAGTCGCGAGCAAACCACGGATGCATCCCCATCCACACAGGAATATCGCAACCATTATCGTCATATTCTAAAGACCATCTAATGGCATCATCTAGAACTTCAATTGTCTGCTCAACAGTAGCGCCCATATATGGCTTAGGTAGATGCAACAAAGATCTACCTGGACCAATCTCTTGCCATGATGATGTGAAGCCAAATCCATGAATCGCATGGGGTGGATCAATATTTGTTGGTAGTTGATGTTCAACACCGGAGGCTGACTTAATCAGTCCATCCTTAATTCGCCCAGCCCAAGGTGCCATCGGATACCAACCATTGGTCAGTACACCGCCCCTAAATGGCACTGTAAATTCCATTTCACGCCACTTAATCGATGTGATGCGCCCGCCACCATCTAGATCAATAGCTACTTGAAATTCTGCATCATCAATAAATTGCACAGTTGTTTCCTAGATTCCCTTGAGTTCGTGCTTATACGGAGGCTGCGCCCCTTTACGAGAACAGGTAATGCCTGCGGCAATTGCAGCTCGATGAAGAAATGTCTTCAAAGTATCTCCGGTCAGATTCAAGATTCCCTTTTCAATCATCGCTTCCACAACGATTGCGCCCACTGTATCTCCGGCACCTACCGTGTCGGCCACATCTACCTTCACGCCTGGAACTTCAACAACACCCTCTGCCGTAAAGCCCACAAGGCCATCAGCGCCTCGTGTGACGACAACCAGCGCAGCACCGTCGCTAATCCAACGCTTTGCAACATCTGCATACTGCTGACCTGGATACAACCACGCCATATCGTCATCACTGACCTTTACAACAGATGAAATTGCCACCCAGCGCTCAACGGCTGCCAAGTACTTATCTCTATCATTCATAACGACTGATCTGACATTGGGATCAAAGACAATCGGTGCAAACTCAGCCACCTGCATCGCCCATTCATACAGCACATCAGCACCTGGTTGTATCACAGTTACCAAGGTACCTATATGAAGCACGTTTGGTTTGTATCGTGATGGATCAGGCAACCATGAAGCAGAAAAGTCAAAGGTTGCTGTGCCATCAATTTCAAATTCATACGATGCCCCACCGCTTTCATTGAGCGAGACAATCGCTAAACACGTCGGCTTATCGCTGTTCAACGCTAAATCAAGTTTTACATCATCATCCAATAGCTCTTGGCGAGACATCTGCCCATACTGATCACTCGAGATTCCATCAATAAAGTAAACATCGTGCCCCAGACGAGCTAACGCCTTAGCTGTATTGGCAGGGCCTCCACCAACATGGGGAATGCGTTCACCACTTCCATCTGGAATCAAATCAATCAGTACTTCACCACAGACCCAAATGCTCACAGCTGTTCACCTTTACGCGCCAAGTATTCAGTAATGATTTCAACACCCAACATATGGTCTGCAACTTGCTCTAACCCGCTCACAATCAATACACCAGTCAAGCCAAGCCCAACAACGTTAAGCGCTAGCCCACCGCCGTGAATGGCATAGAGCTCATCGTCAACACCCTTTGATTTATGCCAATCAATTCCTTGCTCTTCAGCCAATACTCGCTCATGCAGAGTAGATCGACCCGTTAAATTCACTGCACGCGCTTTGCGACCAATCCACCAATCATTTTCTGGCGTTGATCCAGGCAAAGATGCATGAAAAACAATCCAATCTTTCATCCGCACTTCAACTGCTATCGGCAACTTTCGTTCTAACCCTATTGCCTGCGCAATCGAACCGATCTCAATCGCATCAGCCTGGGTAAGAGATGAAAGCTCAAGAGCCTTCGCCTCGCGCTCTAAATCAGCGCTACTGAGTCCACCTGTCGTTGCCACGCACCTATCTTGCCGTACTCAGTACCCTTTGTTAGGCCCATAGGACTAAGCAGTCTCGTTACCTCGAATGATCACCCGGTGGACCATCAAAACCGTCGCCAGCCCGAAACAAAGCGCCCGTTAGGGGCTAACAAAAGATACTTAGCGAGCGTCAATTGCTTTCAAGCCTGTATGTATCCAGAGTGCTGACACGGAAGTTATTCTTTGTGTCATGGCTCGCTCAAGCGCAATAATGGTTGTGGGTCATCAGATGCCCACCTTGAGAATCCCGGAACAGTTAGGTTATGTTCCTCGCTGGCGAATAAAAAACTCTCTTGTGACGAACCTTGAGCCTCCGCACACCTTCACCTCGGCTAGTTTTGTTTGGTCCGAATACTCAACTCTCTTTGAAAACTATCAAGACTTTAATGATGCGGAGATAGTTGGTGTGTATCACTATAGATGTATTCTCAACCTGCAGAAAATTCCGACTGATTGCCTTCCAAGGTTCGTCATGCCTTTCCTACTACGTCGACAAGTTAAAGTATTTAACAACCTAAAAAATGAAATAGTTGTTGGTAAGCCAAATGTTTCTAAATTGTCACTTTTGGCAGATTTTGAGTCACTCCATCCTAAATTTTTGAGTGCTCTTGAAGATGCATGTAATGAATATGACAAGATTACAGACAGATCAAATTCTTCCTACCAGACTCTTGCCACCACAAAAGATTTCATACCTCGAAATATATTTATTAGTAAGGGAGTTTTTGCAAGAGAGTGGATATGCCTAGCACACCAAATTGCTGTGAAACTCGATATTAAATATGGTGGCACTTTCCAGAATGATGAACGTTGGGGTGGGTATGTATTGGAAAGACTCTTTAGTGTATTTGTATTTGACTATTCAAAATCAAACAGAGTAGAAATAAAATTTGTACCCCATCTTTACCTTGAGAAAAACTCAATCTTCATTAAATATCAACTGCTAAAAATTAGTTTTGTGTCGCGACTTCATCTGAGACGTAAAATTAAGTCATAGTACTCCGTCGGAGTACCACAGTCATAGTATTCACCGGTTTGGATGATTGGTGATAAATCTAAACCGAAACCTAACGCAGGATTAATGGCATATCCAATATGGGGTGTTGACTGATCAATAATTGCAGCAAACTTGCGGTTAAAGCTCAATCCGCCCCAGAACCATGGAAAGTTACACTGAGGATCTTTATCAATTACTTGAACGATTTTCCCATCTTGAATATTCACTTGTCCAAGTTTTCCTCGCTGCGAATCCCTAATCTGCCAAACCGCTACATTTACATCTGCCTTAAGTTTGCTGAGAGCGGCATACGGTTTCGAGTCGTAGAAATAAGTATCTGGCATTATCACAGCAAATTCAGGGGATTCTGATTGATCAATCAACTTTATGATGGTTTCTGACATACTATTTGTGTCCATCGGGAAAACCTTAACTTTAGGGCTTAAGTTAAGAGGATTAAGGAGGCTTTGAAACTCAGGTCTAGAGGAAACCAAAATGTTTTCGTAGTAAGGCTCCGCCGCTTTTACATGAGTTTCAAGCAAAGACTCACCCTTGCGCCCGACTGGTAAAAGAAATTTAGGTATTCCATTCATTCGGGTGGCAAAGCCAGACGCTGGAATCAGTAAGTCCATGGTTGGACGATACTAGGCAATCTGGATTTCTGTACATCTAAACACTGTTGGTGAAAACGTATAAGATTGAATCGTGTTAAGTCTGATCACGGGTGGTGCCGGATTCATCGGTTCTCACCTGGCTGATGCCCTCATCGCCCGAGGAGATAGCGTCACAATCATCGACAATATGAGCACAGGCTCAGCTAAAAATATCGCCCATCTGCAAGGAAAAATTGAAGTCCACGAAGGCGATATTCGCGATAAGGCACTCGTTGAAAAGTTAGTGCAGCAAGCAGACATTGTTTTTCACATGGCGGCAGCCCTTGGCGTCAAAAACATCATGGAACACACCCTTGAATCTATCGACCGAAACTTCAATGGCTCAGAAATCGTTCTGAACGCAGCAACCAAATTCAACAAGCGACTGATTATCGCCTCAACATCTGAAATTTACGGTAAAAACCCAAACCAGCCACTAAATGAAGAATCTGATCGTGTAGTTGGCGCCCCACAAAAGATTCGCTGGACCTACGCTGATGCAAAGGCGCTTGAAGAAGCCGTTGCTCACACACTTCACAAAACCCAAGGTCTTAAGGTCACCACAGTCCGCTTCTTTAACACAGTCGGACCTCGCCAAACAGGTCAATACGGAATGGTCGTGCCCCGTTTTATCCAATCAGCGCTCAAGAATGAAGAAGTCACTATCTACGATGACGGATCCCAATCCCGAGTCTTCTGTCATGTCGAAGATGCTGTCAAAGCTGTTATTGCCTTAAGCCAGAATGATTCAACCATCGGTGAATACTTCAATGTGGGCGGCGTTGGTGAAACTACAGTTAAAGAACTCGCCACTAAGGTCATCGAGAGAACCAACTCAACTTCAACTATCAAATACATCCCTTATTCAGATGCATATCCAGCAGGGTTTGAAGATATGCAACGGCGAGTCCCAGATATAACTAAAATCAAGCAGGCAATTGGCTGGCAACCCCAACACTCTTTAGACTCAATCATTGATAGCGTTATAGCAAGTCTTAAAGGTTAAACTTTTATAAACCTTTAGCACCCTGAACTTTTCCAGTTGTATCAAATACATAAGGCGCACTAGCCAAGATCTTCTTCTCATCAACGGAATCGTGCTTTGTAACAACAACTGCTATATCTGCACCATGAAGCGGAGCTGAACTCTCGCCTTTCCAGCTACCCACGACCTCATCGTGCCAAGAAACCACAGCTCCCTGTTTGCGAAGGTGCTCAATCACTAATTCGGCTGCGGTCTCACGCACATCTGCAACATTGGGCTTGTAGGCAACTCCAACAACTAAAACGTTTTTTCCTTGCAGGCTTCCATCGTTATCTTCAGAGACTCTTCTGACAATGTACGCAGACATCTCAAGGTTTACTTCATTTGCACGCCGAATAAACGTTGCTGGCGCTCCATGCTCTTCTGCCACTGCAGCCAAATATGTGGGATCTACAGGTATGCAGTGTCCGCCCACACCTGCGCTTGGGGTGAACTTCATAAATCCATAGGGCTTTGTGTTCGCAGCATCTAAAGTTTCATAAACGCTGATTCCTAAAGAATGTGCAATTTGGGCAAACTCATTTACTAAAGCTATATTGACTTGTCTAAAAGTGTTTTCGAATAGTTTTGCTGCCTCAGCAACTTCGGGCGATGAAACCTCAACCAAGTTATCACAGAACTTTGAATAAAAATCTCTTGTCTTTACTGATGCATCAGTAGTCAGACCTGCATATAACCTAGGAGTATTTTTCTGATTGAAGTCACTTCGCCCAGGATCTACTCGCTCAGGAGATATCGCATATAGATGATCAATCTTTTTGGAAGAATATTCCTCTATTTTTGGTTTGATAAAACTCCGAAGTGTTCCAGGGAAAGAGGTCGATTCATTAATAACAAGAACGGGTTCTGAAACATTTTGTCCGATGGTTTTGCATGCGGCATCAATGAAACTGAGGTCTGGTTTTCTGTCTGAAGTCAAAGGCGTGGGAACCGCAATAATCACGAGTTTGCAATCTCTGATGTCACTTCCATGAGTTGTTGCTCGATATCGCCCGGCTTGAAGCCATTTACTAAGCAGTGCACTTTCAACACCTTCAATATGTGATTTTCCAGAATTTAATTGGTCTACAATAAATTGGTTAGAGTCAAATCCAATAATCTCGAAATGTTCTGCGGCGTAAGCAGAGATAGTCAGTCCTACATACCCTTGGCCAATTACAGCTACTTTCATTTATGGTTTAGCCACATCCGGATTGAGTGGGTCAAGCTCTTTCATTCTTTGCAATGCTCTTGCTTTTTCTTCCTCAGTTGATCCGGAAATAAAATACAAAAATTTCCATGATTCGTATGCCTCTGGGTTCCATGCAACAGCTTCAAGCGCATACTTTCGAGCGAGTTCAGGAAGCTTATTCTCCTCAAACAATTGCACAGTCATCAAATACTTATTTGTATTCGGAGGATTGAAGTAACTGGTTTGCATACTTTTCTCAATTAGAGGAAGGGACTGAGCCATCATGGCACTCTTCCACTTAGCATCTGCAACAAATGGTGGCAGTGCAATCAATAATCCAACCAGTCCAAGGATAAATGAAGAGATAAGCACTCGAGAATCGATGCCACGTGAATTATTTTGAGAAAATTTAATCCTCTTGGGACCAGTGGTCTCATCAAGTGAGCTCTTGTCGCGAGTAACTCTTTCATAAGCAATCAGTGTTCCGCCTAATAACCAGCCCCAAATAGCTAAACCTATTTGATTTATACTAATGAGGGATTGCACTTGATACCCAATCCAAGCTACAGCTATTGCAGTAAAAGTTCCATCAAACTTTTCAAGTCGCATAAATGTGCGAACTAATGCGATTAAAGAATAAGCAACCAGTGATATGTAGGAGATGAATAGTGGCCATCCGCCGAAGGCAAACATATCCATAAAGACATTATGGGCTGCATTTACCACAGTGTTTACACCAGGCAAAACAATCGCTTGAGGATCTCGAACTCTGCGGTACCAATCACCGAGAGCGTCCATTCCCACTCCTGAATATGGGTGACTTTCACCGGCATTCCAACCTGCCAACCAATATTGACCTCGAAGTGACACGGAAGTCTTATAAATGTATTGGGTCAAAGGACCAATTTGTAGCGCTCCAAGCACAGCAAGAATGCCAGCGACCAATACTCCCAAGGAATACATACCTAGAATCATCTTTTTTACCTTGAAACGCAGATATGAAAACAAGACTAGAGCCAAACCGCCACCTGCTACGACCCGTCCTTGAATTGCGCTTGAATCCACAATTTCATAAAGAGTAACTGGGACTATGACAAATAAAGACCATTTCCACCAAGTAGAACGATTCGGCGAAATTGCATAAGCTACGTAGGCGCTAAGGAAGATTCCCAAAAATGCACCTATGAAATTGGGGTTTCCAAAAGTTCCAAGAATGTTGCCGTACGGGTTATTCCAACCTATGAAATCCCCAAACAATATTACCCATCCACAATAAGCAATGTTTACAATTCCAGCAAACAACAACGATTTGACGACTGAATCAAAGCTGCTGTACCTCGTTAACAACACCGAGGTAAAAAGAACAAAAGCCAAAAAGAAATATGTAATGAGTCCATTATTTCTTCCATAAGAACCATACAGATTTTGAGAGAGTGGGGAACTGCTAGAGATTGAGGAATTAATTGCTGCCGCCAGAAAAAGAAAAATTAGCCCAGCAATAACGATTACAAATCTGCTTAGCTCCCTTAATGTTGCAAGACATAGCCCAAAGGCGGCGGCGCTAAAAACACCAAGGGATACTAGCTTCGGCGTGTTAACAGGGTCTGTTACTGAATTGCTGACAACCAATATTGTCGTGAGTGCTGCTCCAAAGCTCAAAATCTTGGTCAAAGTCTTTTCTGCACTCAATGGAAGCATGGTGCAATCCTAACTATAGAAAGGCCGAATCCCGGCTTCCCCTAAGGGAAACCGGGATTCGGTTTGTGATCTTTTCAGTTAAAGGTGGCTATTAAGCACGGACCTTCTTCTGGATCTTGATGACCAAGTTGGTCAATGAAGTGATCTGAGCACGAAGGCTTGAGATCATCTTGCTTACTGATGCTGATAGCGCTGCTACTGCATCAGATGCATCCTGAGCTGCAGCTGTTGCTGCATCTGCTGCATCTGCTGCTGCAAGAGCTGCATCTGTAGCTGCGTTAGCTGCATCTGTAGCTTCGTTAGCCGCATCTGTAGCTGCGTCTGCAACTGTATTAACAACAGTAACTACCGCTGAACCCTTCACTGCCTGGTTTGCTGTCGCTAGTCCTGTGTTTGCAGCGGCCGCAACTGAACCAGTTGTCCAAGAGAACGTAATGTCTCCAGATACAACCTGTGGCATGTAGAGAGTGAAGTTCTTTACACCATCAACAGCTCCATCTACTGAAGTAGCTGTAGTTGTGTCTGAACCTGCACCAAGTGCATAGCTTGAAGTGATACCTCCGGTAGCGAAGATGCTTGTGTAGGTACCTGAAGGGACAACGTTACCGTCTGAATCTAGAACAGTGACTGTAAGTGTTGCCTTTTCACCAGGAGCATAAGTTTTCTTGTCAGTTGTGACCGTTACAGATGCTGGTGTTGTTGTACCAACACGAACTGAGACAGTACCTGACTTAACTTCTGTAGTAGGTGTTGTTGCTGTTGCTGAAGCACGGTTTGTTACATAAACAGTGGTTGTGCCCTTAGCAACACCTGTAACGTCACAGGTGTAACCATCTGTTGCGTTCCATGCGTTACATGCAGTGTAAGAGTTGCTGACGATTGAGGTTGACGCTGAGACTAGGTAGTAAGTACCTGTAGAGACCTCAGTGCCAGCCGCATCTGCAACAGTGAAGGAGATTAGTCCTGAATTAGCTCCCACCTTAGCAACTGAACCTGTAGCAGCTCCTGTTGCCTTAGCTGTGATTGTTGCTGCATCGCCGTAGAAAGTAACCTTCTTAGTTGCAAGAATTACACCTGCAGCTGAAGAAATAGTCACTGTTGAAACACCAGATGAACCATCTGGGAACAGTGCAACGATATTTCCTGCTTTAACCGTTAGCGCACGACCAAGTGCAGATGCTCCGTTTTCAGCAGGTGATCCTGATGGGAATGCCGCAGAGCCAAGAATACCTGGGCCCGAAACAGTCGCTGTGTAGGATTCACCAGTAGTTACTGCACCAGCAGCGTTCTTTAGCTCCGTCACAATTGTTGCGGCAGCGTCTGAAGTTGATGCGGTCTTAACAGCAGTTACCACTGCATCAGAGGTTGCAGAGTTTGTCTCACCCTTGTTGAGGATAACAGTCGCAGAAGTTGCCACTGTTGAGAGTGAGGCAGCCGTTGTTACTGTGATTGTAAGCGTCTGAGCTGCTGCGCCAATTAGCGCACCTGAACCCTGAGCCACTGGTGTGAACTTAACTACGTAAGTTCCAGCTGATGCCGCCTTTGTGATGTCTGTTGGGCTGGCAAGAACTACGTTCCACTTTGCAGAAACGAACTCTGAGCTTGACTTAGCAAGAACAGTTGTAGTTTCTGATGGATAGACGACTCTTCCGGCCGCAGGATTTGCAACACCGTCGATTGTTACTGAAGAAGTTTCAGCAAGAACGAGGTATGGTCTAAATACTGCAGGGCCACTTACAAAGTCAGCCTTAACAGAAATAGAATCTACGTTTGTTGTTCCCGCGAACTTAAGGGTAAGCGATGTTCCAGTTGCTGTATCCGCTGTAGTAATTGCAGCAGTAGATGCAGATAAGGTGAGTGAATCTCCGCCAATTACTGCCTGTGAAGGCGCAACTGATAGAACTCCTAGACCCAAAGCTGCAACAGCAACAAGCGCGATACGCTTGAATGTTGTCTTTGTAGACATTTGTTTCCTTTCGATAGTCGAACTACGGACGATCCGTGGTTCGGCTTTGGAGCTAGTTTCCTAACTCCGCTCGATTCATCGCACGTGCTGATGAATCAAATTCTCCACCGTGTATCCGGACGCGGTGGAGAAACTTATTTAATTATGCTCCGGGTACTAATACCGCCTGAGCCAAAATTTGGGTCTTACTCGCGTTGAGTAAGAGACGAGACGTGATCGTCTTAGGTGCGCCAACAACATCAAAGCCTCGGTCACCGACCGGAATAACAAAGTCTGAAGTTGGGGTTGAGAGTAGGGAAATTGTAACGGTCATAAGGTACTGGCCATTGGACAAACGCTCAAAATCGACGTTCGTGGCGGCAGCCTCAGCTACCAGCCAGTTACCGCGTATTCCGAATGAAACGTAACCGACCTCATACTTTGTGCCGTCGCCATCAACTGTGATGCTCTGATCGATCATCACGTTTGGTCCACCCCCAGATGTGATGGCCTGGGTGGCCAAAATTGTGCCTTGCTCAGTCGCCACAGGGACATTGCGGTTTACGCGAATCTTCCCTGCTGGACCGCTCTCACCTGTGACGGTGAACCCTGTTGGGACGCCTTCTGCATCAAGGCCAGGCCACTGAGCAGCCTTGCCAGTCTTGACGTAAACGCCAGAGACCATGGTTGATGACTTCTTAGCTGGCATCGAGATAGATGGGGCTGGAACTACTGAATCCGTACTTGGAGCAGATTCTGCAACCACACCCGCTGAATCATTGGATGAAACGGTTGGAAGAATGCCCTCACGACCTGTCATTGAGTTAAAACCAAGGAAAGCTGTAACTACGAGTAGTAAGGAGAGAGCAACCTTGGAGGACTTGGCGGCAAGCTCAGATGCCTTCTTATAGGTGGTTGAGAGCATGTCGAGAGCTGTTAGGCCACGCTCCTGATCGATAACAAGGTCTGAAAGTACGCGGCGAAGAGATGTGCGAGCGCGCGAAACAGTGTGGCGCACTGCAGATTCCTTGATTCCAAGCTCTGCGGCAATCTCTTCTGTTGAACGGCCTTCCATCTCCCACATAACAAGCGCTGCGCGCTCAGCAGGGGATAGCAAAGCCAAAGCCTGGCGGATAATCGCTGCGTCCTCTGCCTGAGAAAGTACTTCTGAGTGATCCCCCGATACCTGCCACTTAGCCTCAACTTCAGCTTGGGCATCATCAATCACTACGAGGTTTGGACGGCGACCTTCCATGCGGAAGTAGTCGATGCAGAGGTTTTCGATGGTGCGGTGCAGATAAGAGAGTGCATGCTCTTCTGATTCAAGCTCTGGAGCTGCAAGCATGAACTTAATGAGTGAGTCTTGGGTGATCTCTTCAGCCTTAGCTGAATCCTTTAGTACTCGATTGGCATGCGCGAGTAGCTCTGAACGGTGCTCAGTGTAAAAAGCCCCCAGTTCAGCAACTGTCCATACGCTAAGTGCCACTTTTTGAATCCTTCATTAACCGGTTTTGTCCTGCAGAGCCAGCCGTCGCTGCCTCTTTCCCCTACTACGAAATCCAGTCTAGTTTGTAGTGGGAAGGGGATAAAACGGACATTCTGCACAGCTCCATTATGATTCTTATATGCGAGTCCTAGTAACTGGGTCATCCGGGTACATAGGTAGCCATATTGCCCACGAACTCATCGAACAAGGCCATGAGGTTTACGGCATAGACAATTTCAGTACTGGATTTAGAGAATTTACAAATCCCGACATTAACTTTTTCGAGGGGGACTTATCTGATCGAAACTTCATTGAGAGCGTCTTTAAAAAGATTCCAACGCCCAATGAGTTGCTAATAATTCATGCAGGAGGTCTCAAATTTGCAGGGGAAAGCGTTCGGCAACCACTTGATTTCTATAAATCAAACACCGTTGGCACCGAAGTGCTTTTATCTGTGATGAAAAGTTTTGGTGCAAGAAAAATTGTGTTTTCCTCGTCGTGCTCTATTTACGGATCCGTTACGAGTGGTGAAAAAGTCAAGGAAGATAAACTTCCTAATCCGACTTCACCATATGGGCGATCGAAATTTTTTGCAGAACAAATTATGAATGATGCGATTGCTGCAAAGTTTATTGAGGGTGTCTCGCTAAGGTACTTTAACGTAATTGGAAATGGTCCATTGTCCGCGCACGATCGCAGTCCGCACAATTTAATTCCAAATATCTTTCGTAGTTTTGAATCTGGCAGGCCGATTAATATCTTTGGTAACGACTACCCAACAATCGATGGAACTTGCATACGAGATTACGTAGATGTCGTCACCCTGGCAAAAGTTCATGTAACTACTGTAGAAAAATTGCAAGCTGGCACAAGATTGCAGGCGGCTTACAACCTTGGAAGTGCGTTTGGACTCTCAACACTTGAAGTTGTTACGTCTGCTATGTCTGTGACGGGCAATAAGTCGAAAATTCAATTCCAAAATCGCAGACTGGGAGATCCGATGGTAATTCAAGCTGATGTATCCTTAGCTATACGGGACTTGTCTTGGAACCATGAAGTATCGATTGAAGAAATGATCGAGTCATCCTGGATTTCATGGAAAAAATTTGGAAACGTCAGGGGAAATTAGAGTCCACTCTCTTCCAGTGAGCTGGAATTAGATCGACGGGGTCTTCCTTGCCCTTAAACCACTTGCTGGGGGCGATAATTTGGGCACCCGCATATCGGGATAATGAAGCGCCCCACCAGCTAAAACTTGAATTCGCAATGATATATCCATGACCTAATCGCATGAGCTCCAAAGTTGTCACAGGGATTGGATCTAAATTCGGAATGACACGAATATAGTTGCGATAAGCGCTAGGAATTGCACTCAATGCCTCTTCAGGTTCATCTGAAAATAACCATATTTTCCCAAAGGTACTTGTATCCCATATGTTTAGAAGAGATTCCGCGTAGTAGGTATCACCAAGTATTCCAAAATCTTTTTCGAGTTTATAGTCCCCTCTTCTTACATGCACCACTAATGGTCGTTCAATTTTTGACAACTTCTTGTATTCGTCTAATTCTCTTGAGGGGAATTTGAGTTCCAAGTCTTGCAGCTTTCTCTTGACATTTGGTTTCTCTAAATACCTGTAAGTTTGAAAATAACCGTGCAGCAATGTATTTCTAGTTTTTTTCACTTTTATATCTATAAATCCGATGTTGTCGCTAACCTTGAGCGCGTAATTCTGCTTTAGCATCAAATTGATTGCTGCTTGCCATAGAAAACTGCATGAGCGCTTGGCAAGCTTGGGTATCTTTCGCAAATGTAGTCGCAACATAAAATTAAAACCTCGCTGGAGAATTGTTTTAAATTCTTTTGTTTCTACTCGCGTAACAGAGCTGTCCAGCTTGAAATAAAAGATATCTTCCAAAGTGCTTGTCTTTCTAGCCTTTCCCCATGAGGTTTCTAGAATGTTCAACTTCGAATCGAGGGAAAGTAGGGCCGCTAGTTGAAAAAGTTGATTTCCTAATCCCCCTAGTAATGTGATCTTCGCATGATTTAGCGCCACTTATTCTCCGCCTAAATTTTTGAAAACTTTTGTGATTGATTGAATGATAATGAGGGGGCTTCTTAGGAAGGCCACAAGCATGAGCAAGGATGGTTTAAATATCCCAAGAAATGGGTTTCTTTTCATCAAGGATAAATATTGTTTAATCAGCATGATTCCCACTAATTTTCGCTCCAGAGCATCTGCATTCACAAAATAAATGCAAGTATCCAGAATGCTAAATCTTAAATCCTTGATCGCTCGAGGTTGCAGAGTTAGCTGATTTGAATTCCCGACAAAATAGTTGTAAAAAATCTCTTGGTGGAAATCAATTTTCATTGAAGTTATCCTTAGATTCATTAGGAAATTCTGATCTTCCCCCATTAAACGCTCTGGAAAAACTGTTTCTCCGATAACTTCCCTTCTAAATATCATTCTCCAAAGTCCAGGGTTCATATATAGATCTTGGATTTTTCGGGAAGTGGTCTTTTTAATGAGGAGTTCGGAGTTTGAATCAAGTATCTGAAATCCACCTACATGCACATCTGCATCAAGATTCTTTACTAGGCAGTTAAGTACATTCCGGACATTAGGGATATCGTCACAATCCCAGAAAGCAATCCAATGTCCTGAACTTTGAATGATTCCTTCATTGCGCGGTCCTCCTGGATTGCCCCAGTTTCCTTGGAACAACCGCAAATTTTGTTTCTTGGTCGCATTGACGAAATCATCAAGCTCCTGATGAGTGTCAGCATCACGCACATCATGAACCAAGTTAACCTCACATAATTCGAAATCGACTTCACTGATCCAAGACTTCATGCGTTCAAGTTTCCCAGGGCCTACAGAAATCGGAATAACAATACTTAATAAGGGTTGACTATTTTCCATTCAACTTCCTTAAGTATTTGATCGGATACTGAAAGTGTCGCAAAATTTTCCGAATCACTTTAGTTTCAGAGTTGTGGTCGGTGTATTTCGTATTGATTAGAGAGGGATTTATGAAGATTTTCTTATTTCTTCGGCGCAATTCCTTGTGAAATGGCACATGTTCACACGTGATTTTCCCAGACTCATCATAAGCACTGTAGTTGGAAAGTAACAGAACATCTCTTTTATAAATGGCAAGCCCACCGAAGGCAGAATCAACTTCAATCCATTCACTTGTTCTTGGAATTCTAATCATCCGTGAATGAATAGCTATATCAAGAGAGCGCTCCGGGTAGCTGATGAACTTACGTAGAAATTCAAGTTCTTGCCAGCAGTCATTTGGTGACCATAGGTGATGACGAAGAGCCCAAATGTCATAATACGGGCCATCCTGATTCGCACAACATACGTCCCAATCATTTCTCTTGAAGCATGATTCGATGGCTTTGGTATTAATAAGATTGTTCAGATTGTTAAAGTCTGCAACAACAACATAGTCAGATTTTGAGTAGGTACTATTTGTTCGCAATTCACCCAAATATATATTCCTTGCTCGAGCCATCGCAGGGATGCGAGAAGTCTCTAAATTTTCTTCTGATATTGACTTGAATCGAAAGTTAGAATCTAAGCTATTTATCTTGGCCAGTGCATTTCTTGAATCGTCTGTACTATTCGATTCAACAAGAAACCATTGGATTTCACCAAATCTACTCAGCGCGGCCTTTAGATTTTTGTAATCCTCCTGAATAGTATTTGAAATATCCTTCACGATGCCGACAACAACAACGCTCGAGCCTAAAGGGGGATTAGCCGGATTTACCACGTAGCCCTCGCTTTCACTGTCACTGATTCATGTCAGAATCTACCAAGAACCATGTAGCATTGTAGAAACTCTGATGAATAGGACCTGAGATTGCCTACGCCTGCGCTCGTCATAACCTACTCGAGATATCAAGGACTTAAGAATGTCATTGACTCGTGTATTCGTGCTGGAGTTACTCGAATTTATGTGTGCATAGATGGACCTCGTGATTCACAGACTGCAGAAATACAAATGCAAATGCGCTCATTTATTTCGAGTATTCCGACTAGTTCTGAAACTGAGATTACGGTTTGGCAGAGAGAAGAGAATCTAGGAATAGCAGTTTCAGTTATCACCGCAATAGATTGGTTTTTTAGCCATGAAGAAAGCGGGGTTATCCTTGAAGACGATCTTGAAATCTCAGATTCATTCTTCAGATTTTCCGAAAAGGCACTCTCATTTTTCTCAAATAGCGAAAAAATTCTGATGGTTTCAGGTAACCGTTACGATGGAAACTCGAAAACGACACCGGTTCTGGTCTCCTATCCGCAAACATGGGGTTGGGCCACCTGGCGACATAAGTGGTTGAGAATTCGTGAAAGTATGCTTGTGCATCCTTCAAACAATCCGCAATTTATTAGGAGTCACACGAAGCGATTTTGGCAAGTTGGATCTTCCAGAGTGTGGGCTGGATACATTGACACTTGGGATTTGTTGGTAGCTTATTCAATGTTGCGTGACGAAATGTACTGCCTTCTCCCACCAGAAAATCTTGTTTCAAATGTGGGTAATGATTTGTTTTCAACTCATACTGAAGATAGTTCTTTTCCGATTGGGTTTCCGGTGAAGGAGATTGATGTTACAAAAATTAGATTTGGTGAGTTTATCGAAGTTCCAGATGTCATCGAAAACAAATTTTTGGAGCAAAACGTATTTAGAATCCATCTAAAGCACCGTTATCTTAATTGCTATAAGTGGATTGGTAATTTAAGGTTGAAAAGGAAGTATCAGAAGGATTCCTTTATTCAGCGTTTGAATCAGGTTTCGCTCCCATAAGTTTTGATTGAATATCAAAATCTGGAACGCGTGATCTAACCTGTTCAAATGTTCCTGCGTCAATTATCGCACCATCACTCATATAAACAATTGAATCGGCTTCTCGCACCGTCGAAAGTCGATGAGCGATTAAAACAACAGTAACGTGACCCTTAAGTTGGTTGATTGCCTTTGCAAATTCAATCTCTGTTCGACCATCCAAAGCACTCGTCGCCTCATCGAGAATAATCATTTTGGGTCTTGTAAATAGGGCTCGAGCAATACCTAGTCTCTGTCTTTGACCTCCGGATATTTTTGTTCCTCTTTCCCCGACATGACTATCTATCCCCTTTGGCATAGATTTAACGAAGGACTCTAGTTGGGCGATTCGCAGTGCGTCCCAAATAAGTTCATCAGTTGCTACTTCTATCGGAAAACCTAGAGCTACATTTTCACGAATCGTCCCGTTGGAAATCATGACGTCTTGAGGGACATACGCAATCGCGCCAGGCCACCTGCTAATCGCTTCAAGAGGCTTGAGTCCGCTTATTCTGACGGACCCACTATTCGGATCTAAGATTCCCAGAATCAAGTCGACAAGAGTAGTTTTTCCCGCCCCCGAGGATCCAACAATTGCAACAGACTTTCCTTCATTCACTTTCAGGGAGACATTGTCGGCAGCTCTGGAAACAGAATTTGGATACACAAAACTTACATTGTCCACGAGTATCTCACCAGAGAATCCCTCATGGATTAAATCTAGGGAGTCATCCTCTGCGCGGATCTCCTCCTCATAATTCAATCTCTCAATCAATTCAAGAGTGGGGTTAGCCGCTCCCAAACTTCCCTTAATTTGGAGTGCGCCCTGCTGCAATCTCAACACAGCTGGCGCAATTCGGGTGCCGGCAGCTAAGAAAACGGAAAGTGTTGCAACAGCGCGAGTTGCATCAGTTGTCATGAATTGAATTGCGGAAATTACGAGAGTTCCAAATACAACGGTAGTTTCAATCACATACTTACTTATGTTCGGCATGAAGCTGATTTCAGCCTGGTTGTTTGCAAGTGCTAAGCGACCTTCTCCGATTCGGGCTGCGTAATACTTCCTGCGGTTGCGCACTATAAATTCGCGGTAAGAATTTAGTACCTCAAGTATTTTTTCATTACTTTGAATAGTTAGTTCTGAAGTTTGCCTGCCCAATACTTGAGCTCGTTGTTGCATCAGCTTGAAAAGTATGTATCCAACGAAACCAAATAGTAAAAAGGTTCCAAATGCAATTACTGGGTCTACTACAAACAATCCAATTGAAAGAAAGGTCAGAATGGCGATATCCGAAGCCAAAGCAACAGTCGCACCAACAATTCCAAGAGTAACTGTTGATACACCATTTGTGACAGCATAAAGAGTTTCTTGTGAAGTCTTCTCTTGAATCTCTAAAATACTCCGCCGTAGCAAGCGACTAATTAGTTCGGTTGAAACTACAGCAGCTCTTCGAGAAAGGAAGAACAAGACTTTCCGGCTGATTACTATTGTTGCAATCGTTCTAAAGATTAGAATGAACGCGGCGAAGCCCCCAAGGATGGCAGCCTGATTTTGAAAAGAAAAGTTTTCAAGATTTAGAAAATTGAGTACCTGTGAAACTCTATTACCTGGTTGTTTTGATTGGATTCCATTTACGGCCAGAGCGCCAAGAATTCCAATAACTGCTACTCCCACTAAATCAAGTAGTCCAAGAAAAATCTGCAAAAGCGTAGTGACGATAATCTTGCGTCTGTCACTTAGTGAAAAAACACGCATTGACCTACCGAATGTAGATTTCTTTATGCGCAAGGGAATAAGCGACACGATTTGCTCTTTTCTAGGGACTAAATCAACTACCACACAATTGTATCGGCGAACTTGAAGAATATCTTCAAAATCTCAAGTTGTTAGGGAAGGTAATATTTGGGCATGTGGCCAGCAAGGTTAAATCGTCGGATAATGACTCGATTACTTCGAGTGAGGCATCAATCCTCAAATAGTTACCCTTATCTATCTGGCGATTCATTTGCTTCTATTGCAGATTTAGAGATTGATTCAAAGTTTTTCAGAGAGCCAAAAATCCTCATTCAGAAAATATCATCGAGTCGTGTTGTATTTTGTCCTAGCCATTTGCTTGAGGATCTAATCTCTTTGACTGAAGAAGTAGCAAGAGTTAAGATATTGATTGTTGGTAACGGTGACAAAAATTTTTATAGTCATAGTCATTTGATCAAACAGTTTGCAGAATATTCATTTATTCAGAATTCTTTTATTTCGGATGGCATCAAAATTTTCACTTTACCTATTGGTCTTGAGAATAAAAGGCTTGGGGCGAATGGAATGATTCGATTCAAAGCCTCACCAGAAAAGAAAGCTCTTTCGCCAATCTTGGTAGGACCATTCAGTCCCACCTCGGAAACTAGATTTGAACTGCGTAAAGAGGCTTTTCGAGGCTATCAAGAATTTGATGTTCGTGAAGAACGAATCAGTTTAAAAGCGTACTCAGAGGCACTTCATACACACAAGTACATCCTATGCCCAGAAGGAAATGGTGTGGACACCCATCGCCTATGGGAAGCTTTTTACTCTGGAGCGATTCCGCTAGTGCTAAGAAGTGCCTGGTCGAACTCATTGATTGACCTAGGTTTCCCCATAATTCAGATTAAGTCTTGGGCGCCACTTGATGTTTTGCAAGGAATAGAAACATCTGAGTTTAAGAGTTTGAGGCCTGAAGAAATCAAACAGCTTTGGATGCCTTATTGGGAAGATAAAATTATAAAATTACTTTCTGAATGAATGCTTGATTCTCGGAGCAAACTCTTGAATTGTTTTCTTTAAGCCTTCGTCTAACTGAACTGTCGGGTTAAATCCCAAAAGATTTTGAGCCTGGGAAATATCAGGCTTACGCTGTTTGGGATCATCTTCCGGCAATGGAAGGTGATTAATTTTAGAATTTGAGCCTGTTAAATCTAAGACTTTTTGCGCAAGTTCAAGCATTGAAAACTCAGTAGGATTGCCTAAATTTATTGGGCCGGTAATTGAGCTATCAGAATTGAGTAGTGAAATGAATCCGTCAATCAAATCTGATACGTAGCAGAATGAGCGAGTTTGTAGGCCATCTCCATAAATCGTTAGATCCTTGTTATCGAGCGCTTGGACTATAAAGTTACTGACCACCCGACCATCCTGCAGGTGCATTCGAGGCCCATAAGTATTGAAGATTCTTGCAACCTTAATCTCTGTTCCATACTGTCTGTGATAGTCAAAAAAGAGGGTCTCAGCAACCCGCTTCCCTTCGTCATAACAAGCTCTTATCCCTATCGGATTGACATTCCCCCAGTATTTTTCACTCTGAGGCGACACATTGGGGTCTCCGTAAACTTCACTTGTAGAAGCCTGAAAAATTGGGATTCCCAGTCGCTTTGAAAGTCCAAGCATATTGATAGCACCCATAATGCTTGTTTTAGTGGTTTGCACTGGGTGTTTTTGATAATGCACTGGGGATGCGGGGCATGCCAAATTCATAATTGCGTCAACTTCAACAAAAAGTGGCATCGTCACGTCATGTCTAAGAATTTCGAAATTCTTATTGTCCATCAAGTGATGAATGTTCTCCTTGGTACCAGTATAAAAATTATCTACGGCCAGCACTTCATGACCATCATTAAGAAGCCTTTCAGAGAGATGAGATCCTAGGAAACCTGCACCACCTGTAACCAGAATTCTCATTTTCTGCCCTTTCTAGGAAATCCTCACTAAGTGTAGCCTCTTGCTTGGACAACAAACTACAATTTTAGTTTCTGGCGTGCCCACATCCGAACTTTATATATGGGCGGTATTCCCAAAATGAATCGAATCAAGGAATGTTGGGCTACGTTATCTCTGAAGAGTTGTAACAGCACGGGGGCCAAGAATTTTTTCATGGGTTTGGACTGTTTACTCAAGTTTACAAAATATTCAAGTTGGTTTTCCCAATTATGGCCAAAAAGACGTAAATCTTTTGAATGGATATGAAGACAATTAACGGTTACAGGTTGCGATGCGATTTCAATTTGTAGTCCCATAGTTGAGGAATAGCTGAAATTAAGTTCACTTGGGTTAAAATCAATTGAGCCGCGTGAATATTCTGAATTGCTGTGGAGCTTTAAGAATCCGTAGTGATTCCTAGGATCTTCACCGCATAGCCACATGCCAAGAACTGCAGAATCATAACAATGGGAAAGTGCTTTATACTTAGACTCAGTAACTCCGGGAAGTTGATTAACGCGATCTGGATTCATTGCACGAATCTTTGCCAATGCCGTCATGTCGGTCAAACTCTTATCGGTCACAAGCAACTTTTCTAGTTCCCGGACCAACCAAGTTGTCTCTTCAATTCTGGGTGAGAAGAGAATCGCAGAAACATCATGTCCCTGGTTATAGTTCATCCAAGTTATTTCATTTGAGGAATCGAACTCAGAAAACGGAAAGTTGGGCATCAATAGGACATCTGACTCTATGTGAAGAATTGATTGATTTGGATGCTGTTCATGATATGTCTCTAGTGCGAATAGACGCTCCAGTGTGTATCTCCAAAATCCTTGCCGGAATGCGAATTCATTAGATAGTGATTCGAGCAATTGATCATGGTATTCAGATGGCTGATAATAGGTGATTGGAATGCCTAAGTTTTCAGCTTCTTGGGCATGTGTTTTTTCACTCAAGATTATCTGAGCTGGATTTTCAGGAAATAACTCCGAATGTCTTTTTAGGTTTAGCCAAAGATGCGCTGCTGGTGCAGGACCTAAGTGAACAAAAACTACGTTAAGCAAAAGAATTCTCCACTACTTGGAATTGAGGATGAAAAAGATAACTTGAACTTAAGGTTTGAATCTTGTTCCACTTGGCTGGCCGCACAACATCAGCTCCAAGTCTGTTTGCCAGTACACCTGCCCACCATGAATAGGTGGAATTTGCAATAGTTAGTTTACTCGCATGGCTTAGAATTTTGAAGGAGGTCCAAACATCTGCATCATATGGGCCAATTATTTGTGCATCAGGATAAAACTTTTGAAGGCTCTCTTTTGGTCCTGTGTGATCAGTCGTAATCACTAAAGGCAAGTCTTTATCTCTTGTATCCAAGTAATAATCCGGTCTAAGCTCCCCGAGCGTATCCCGATTCTCAACATAGTCACCGCGGCGAATGTGAAAAGCCTGATATTCCACAGGTAGTCGCGGAATTACAGGTATAGATTCTAGAAAACTATAAATCTCATCGGCATAATGTGGGAAGGTCTTCATCACTTGGTCCGCATTTTGGAAATAGCCACGAACAACACTTGGTGCTTTTGGAACTATTGACAAGGGCGCTTCTAAATCAGTTGAATCGAGAAATCGAATTTGAAAAATTTTCATTTTGGCAAGATGGCTGAGTCGATTTTCCATTCGGTCAAGCAAATCACACATTCTGAACAACGAAGATTTATATGAAGTAGTCAAATCGTGGCCACACACTTTAAGAAGTCCACTTACCTGAATTGGCCTGTCGGAATCTCGACTTGGAGCGTTAAAAGTAAGATTGACGCCTACCCCATAAGCTCTACTCAAGACATGCGCGGCATTTAAGGTAAAGAGCTGATTACCTAATCCACCTTGGCACATTATCCTTATCATTATGGAGACTCTACCTTATTCAAGAATCTGGAAATTGTAGGTTGAAGTATATAAGTGTCCCGGTACTCGTACCAAGTGCTCCAAGCGCTGAAGATATATTTCCCTTACTAAAAGAAATTGACACTAACAAGTGGTACTCCAATAACGGGCCTCTGAATAAAAAATTGATTTCATTATTTTCAGAGTACGCATCAATTGATTCGACTCAGATTGCAACGTGTGCAAATGCAACACTGGCACTTGAAGGTGCTATCGCAACGTGCAATATAGATGGACAAGAATTGGAATTACCTTCATGGACCTTTGCTGCTACAACCCATGCTACGGTCAGATCTAAATTTTTTCCAAAATTTGTAGACATTGACGATGAATGGCGTAGCAACGCAAGTTCAAATTCCGACTTACTGGTAGATGTACTCCCATTTGGTGATGAAATGCGCAGTAGTGCTTATCCGCAAAATCTAAAGTGTGTGGTAATTGATGGTGCAGCAAGTTTCGCTAATCTTAAAAATATCAACTTTTTATCAGAAGTTCCGCAGGCTTTAATTATTAGTCTTCATTCGACAAAACTCATCGGCGCAGGTGAAGGTGCAATCTTTATAGCCAATAATTCTGAATGGGCTGATCGCTTCCGGCGGTGGACTGCATTCGGATTTGATGAAAATCGAACGGCGCTATCAGAAGGAACGAATGCGAAGTTAAGTGAATATGCAGCAGCCGTCGGTGTTGCTTCTTTTGAGCATTGGCAAAAAATGCGGGGGAGTTATGAAGAACTCACATCTTGGGCATATTCAACTTCGATTCGATTGGGGCTCGAAACTCATCCCGCCATGGAAAAAGGGCTTGTAAGTCCATATTGGATAGTTAAATTTCCTGATGAGCATTCTAAGTTAAGTGTTTCTAGGTATTTATCAGAAAATGGAATTCAAACGAGAGACTGGTGGGAATCTGGATGTCACAAAATGCCCGCTTTCTCTGAAATCAAGTTTGACGACCTAAGCAAGACCGAAGAACTGGCAGGTCGCACGTTGGGATTACCTTTCCACCTTTTTATGAGCGATAAAGTGAAAAATTACGTGGCAGGGAACCTCGAAGATTCGCTCGCCAAAATACCATCAAAGTAAAGTTTGAAGTCTGAGTCCGCATACACCTTCTGAAATGAGAGAAGCTCTTGGTCTGTTATCCATCCATTTCTCCAAGCTATTTCTTCGAGACAGGCGACTTTTGTACCTTGTCGATTCTCGAGAATACGAACATAGTTTGAAGCTTCATGAAGATTCACTATAGTTCCAGTATCAAACCAAGCCGTGCCTCTAGGCAAGATTGAAACATTCAGTTTCTGCAATCCCAGATACTGCTCAAGAACTGAAATTATTTCTAGTTCACCTCTGGGACTTGGTTTGATAGTTCTAGAAATTTCCGCGACTCTCCCATCGAAAAAATAGAGTCCCGGAATTGCAAAATTAGATTTTGGAGATTCTGGTTTTTCTTCCAGGGCTCGAATCGATCCGTCTTCGTTAAATTCTAGGATGCCATACTCGTTCGGATTTGAAACTTGATAACCAAAAATGTGTGCGCCTTCAATGCTCTTGTATTTTGCAAGTTGTCCACCTAAGCCTGTACCGTGAAAAATGTTGTCTCCAAGAATGAGTGCACAATTTTCACCATTAATAAATTCTGCTCCAACTATGAATGAGTGTGCCAACCCCTTAGGTTCGGCCTGGCTTGCATAACTAAATTTAACCCCGTATTGCACTCCGTCCCCCAAGAGCGTTTTGAAGAGCGGTAAGTCACGTGGGGTAGAAATAATCAAGATTTCTCGAATACCTGCAGCCATTAGAGTGGCTATGGGGTAAAAAACCATGGGCTTGTCATAAACAGGCAGTAATTGTTTACTGAAGGCGCGGGTTAGTGGATAAAGCCGAGTACCTTTACCTCCGGCCAACACGATTCCCTTCATTTGGGAATCGTAGCCAATGCACCAGATTTTTACTAGGAGGAAATCGTGAACTTCCTGATCACAGGTGGGGCTGGATTCATTGGCTCGCACTTCACCAAAATGCTACTCCAAGACAAATTTGACCTGACTCCCAAAAAAGTAACCGTAATCGATGCCTTAACGTATTCCGGCAATCTGTGGAATTTGAGGGAAGTTTGGGATTTACAAAACTTCAGATTTGTAGAAGGCGACATATGTGACTTTGAATTAATGAAAGGGTTAATTCAAGATGCCGATGTAATTGTAAACTTTGCCGCAGAATCGCATGTTGATCGCTCAATCGAATCGGCAATTCCATTCATACAAACAAACGTTCTAGGTGTTGCCAACATACTGAGTGTCATAAAGTCATTCCCAGAGAAAATCTTCGTTCAAATATCTACTGATGAGGTTTATGGCTCGATTGAGACAGGATCCTGGGATGAGACATTTAAGCTCGCACCCAACTCCCCTTATGCTGCTAGCAAAGCTTCCGCTGATTTGTTAACTTTGGCTTTTCACAATACTTACGGTTTAGATGTTCGCCTCACTCGGTGTTCCAATAATTATGGCCCAAACCAGCACCCCGAAAAATTAATCCCGCGCTTTCTACTGCAGCTTGCTGCAGGCAAGAAGGTTCCTCTCTATGGGCTTGGAAACAATTTCCGAGAGTGGATTTATGTGGAAGACCATTGCTTGGGAATCTGGAAAGTGATTGAAAAAGGGTCGGCTGGGGAAATTTACAACATTGGATCAGGGCACGAAATAAGCAATTTGGACCTGACTCACAAAATTCTAAGGTATTTTCCGGGCAAAGAAGATTACATTGAAAATGTAGAAGATCGAAAAGGTCATGACTTTAGATATTCCGTCAACTCGGAAAAAATCTCGGAACAACTGGGTTTTAAGTGCAAGTATTCTTTTGAGTCTGGACTCCAGCAGACAATTAATTGGTATTTACAGCACGGTGCCGAATTTCAAGCTTCTCTCAAGGAGTAGCTTGTTATGTACGAGTTGATTACATCAGTTTTTAAAACCAAATATCGAATTCCTAAAATACTTTTTGCAATACTGCTCGGAATCTATAATGCGTTTCGGTCAGCATTGAAAAAAACGCCAGTTCTTCCGTCGCAACAATTTTACTCTGCAAATTTTGATAAGTTTGAGATAAGAGACTCGGGTCAAGCTTCCCCATTTGAAGTCGTTTACGTTGCCACGGCTAAAGATTTTGATGTACTTGGGATTTCGATTAAAAATTTGTTATGGCTGTATAGGTCAACTGAGATCCCACGAATTAGAGTAATCGTCCCTGGACGAGATGTGGAATCTTGCAGATTGTTAATTAACAATCTAAGGCATTTACGCTCCGGCTATAACCTAGAAGTCATTGACGAAAATGAATGCTTGGATGTGGAGGTTTTCAATTTAATTAGAGAAAAGATTCCACATCGATTCGGGTGGGTGCTTCAGCAATTCCTGAAGCTTCAGGCTGCGATCGAAAGTCAAGAGGAAAATGTCCTGATACTTGATGCAGATACAATTCTTCTACAGAAAAGAAATTTTGTAGATCAAAGAGGATTGCAACTTCTACTTCCATCAGATGAACACAACCAGGACTATTACAACAATCTGGCCGACTTGTTTGGACTGCAATCCACCCCACATTACTCATTTGTATCCCACCATATGCTTATTCAACAAAAGATCTTGATTGAAGTTATGCAAGCGTCCAAATGCTCTGGAATAAATGAATTTGTGCGGAAAGTTTTGACAGAATCAGAATTGACTTCCGATTCCCCATTTAGTGTAGATTACGAGCTTTATTCTCAGTATCTTATGCAAAATCATCAAGATAAAGTGCAGTTGAACAGATGGGGAAACTTAAGTTTAAAACGCTCCGTCAAAATTTCAAGAATGTTAGATTCCCCTTGCATACACCTTTTTGGGTTTTTCTACAGCAGCATCAGTTTACATTCCTGGACTGAGTGATTTCTTGCCCTTCTTTATGAATTCCCAAAACCTAGTTGTCTTTTTGTTTTTGAGTGCCAAGCTGCGAGCACTGTGTTTAAGGGATTGAAATATCGCAGCGCTGCATAATTCGAGTTTAAAGAATCCACTCGCGATTGGTGTTGTTCGAATTTCAAGATTGGTTGAGCGTGCCATAACGCTCTTCATATAGATCAAGAGGTTTGTACCGCGGATATATCGCGCATGAAACTTGAGCGTCCTCGAAAGATTCTTCTCCAGTATCTCTTCATTGTGTAGATGATTACACACGCTTAATTTTGAGATAAATGTAGAAGTTGCTATAGGGAAAAGGCTAGCCTGATTGGAGAAGTCGCTACCGTCGTCAAGCACTCCGCCTTCGTCCTTAACGTACCCATAGCTAACGGCTTCTTTGTCGTACTTAGTGCAACTTATCCCAATGCTTGATATGTGAATTAGCCAAAATAAATCATCGAGAATGAATCGCTTCCCTCCAAGATCTTTGAAGGTTGGGATAAATCTCAGGTTATTTTCCACAATGATTCGTCGTGGGTAGATGATCCGCCAGTAACCCATTTTTTCCAGCAACTCCTGCTCAATTTCTTTTCTCGGAAGATTTCTCGATTCAATCTTCCCATCTTGTCTCGGAAATTCTGGTTTTGTCATACGGGTGAACTCAAAGATTGAGAGAGAATTTTGCGGGAATTGTTGTGTGCTAAATAGTTCTGCCAATAACTCAATATTCAAGTAATCATCAAGATCTAAAAATTGGATAAAAGTTCTGTCTGATTCTGAGATTGCTCTATTTCTGGCAGCCGCTGAACCTTGATTTGTTTGCCTCACAAATTTGCAATTTTGCAACCCAGCAATTTCACACTCAATTTTTTCTCCCGAACCGTCGTCTGAGCCATCATCAATAATTACAATTTGGCAGCCTAGACTGTTTAAGTTCCGAACCTGGGTCATAAATCCATCGACAGAATCGAGCTTGTTGTAGCATGTAACTAGTACACTCAAATCTTTCAAGGGGCTTTCTTTACCAGTCACGCGCATAAGATTACCAATAACTCGAGTTGTGAATTGGAGTTTGACTAGTGAAGAAGAGAGACAACTGGCGTTTCTTGACCGCTGGACTTGGAAGTCCCGACATGAGAGCTGCTTCAATTCGTATTTGCGATAAAGCCACTGCTTCTGGGCTCTTTGAGTCAGTAGTGGCAGTTACTAACGAGAATTTAACTCAGGTTTGTAGTCGCGTTTCTACGGCTTATCCACATATTTTCAATGAGAATACTCGAGGCTACGGCTATATGACCTATAAGCCGGATGCAATAAAGTCCGCATTTGAGAACTTCTGGGGTGATTGCGATGGCGTCGTCTGGATCGATGCAGGTTGTGAATTATTTCTGACCCCGATAACTCGAATTAGATTCAAGCATTATTTGAAAGTAGCAAAGAGGCAGGGAATCGCTTGCTTTTCAATGGGTACACCCGAGATTCAGTACACAAAAAAACTTCTATTCGAAAAATTCCCTTCAGTTAATCAAGAAAAATCAGGAGATCAGATTCAAGCTACGTGGTTGATCGCTTATGGAGCCAAAGGTCGCAAGGTGGTGGACGAATGGCTCGCGTTAATACTGGAGAGTGAAAATAACTTTAACCTTCTGGAATCTCCTGGCGGTGAAATTCCGAGATTCATCGAACACCGCTACGACCAATCAATTTTCTCGTTGGTTTGCAAGAAAAATGGCATAAAGCCGATGCGCCTTCGACCAACTCCCGGAAAGGGAAGTTGGAAAACTTTACTTCGCGCTTTTTTTCATCCAATCTGGACCGCTCGAAATCGTAAAGGTAAAAGTTCTATACCTAAGATTTTCAGTTACTTTGAATCCAAGTGAGTTTTTTCTTGATGCCAATAATGATGTTTTTGGAATACCGGAGAATTTACAACTAATACTTAGATATGCAATCTTGACTAAGAATTAGGATAAGGTAATCTGGTGGAGAAACATTCAGTTATATTGTTTTCTTATCGCCGACCAGAATTGACCATTGATGCCATCAAAAGATTGCTGAAATGGCCCAATCTTCAGCGATTGCTGGTTTCTATTGATGGCCCACGACCAGGTGCTTCACCTCAGGAGCTGGAATGGAGAGAGTCGACCGTCGTAAATGCCAGACTATTGGCAGAAGAAAACAGTCTTGTTGATGTGAAAGCATGGGACATAAACGAAGGTAGCGGAATTCATGGCTATCGTGCAATGTCACAGGAATTTCAGTCGGTGGACACCATTATTTCACTGGAGGAAGATAACCTAATTACAAATGAAGGGCTAGATTTTCTGAGTAATCAGGTCACTAGAAGTTCTAGGCCACTGATAGCCAGCGCATACTCGAAATTCAATCATGGCAGTGGGATTTCAGGGATTCGTCACACAAATTTTCCAGAGCAGTGGGGAATATCGATGAATTCAACTCAATTTGGCTTCTACCAGCAAGTGATGCATGAAAAGAAGGTTCGCCTTAAGAAGATCAGAAGCATGTTTCTCGAAACATTCGATAATGAGCCGTTTTATGGTGAGATGCTTTCGCAGTTTTGGTTTCATCATTACAACAACATGATGGGGCATTCCGATTACGGTGATGGTGTCATTTCCTATTCTGCCGTAGAAGCGGGTGTTCGATACATAGCACCTTGGAATTCTTTCGTTTCGGATTTGGGACATCTTGACACTCGAGGCATAAATCCCCGCACTGGAATTCTGGAATCGACTAAACACGGGATAGAACTGCGAGAGATCGGAAATCAACGAATTTGTTTGCAGTGCGAAAGAGCCTTAAGTCAAATGGCTGGTTTGGGTATAAGACCGATTCTGGGAGGCTACAGTTTTAGGATCCGGAAAATTTTCTCGCGCAGACACATTTAGTTTTAAATTCAATAAGCATCCTCCGACATTCATCAAGCGTTATTCTATGCAAATGAAAAAACAATTGAGTCTAGGTATTATTGGGGGCGGAATCAATTCAGCTGTCGGGCGTGCGCACCTGTCTGCCTTGAGGCTCGATGGTCTTTGGCATTTGAAGTCAGGCTTTTTCTCGAGAAGTGAATCAGTGAACTCTGAGTCAGGACTCACTTGGGGAATAGAAACCTTGTACCGGGATCTAGATAGTTTCATCAAAACTGAGTCTGGAAAACTTGACGCAGTTTTAGTTTTAACACCAACTCCAAATCATTTTGAATCTATCGAGAAATTGCTCAATGCTGGGTTTAACGTAATTTCCGAGAAAGCACTCTGTTCGACAAGCAGGGAAGCCGAAGTCTTAATAGAACTTGCGGCACGAAATGACTTAAAACTCTTGGTCACATTCAATTACACAGGTTTTCCAATGGTTCGAGAAATTCGAAGCCGTATAAATTCTGGTAAGTACGGAAAATTGCACTCAATAAACATTGAAATGCCTCAGGAAAGCTTCATTCTCAAAGACTTGTGCGAAAACGAAATGCTTGTGCAAGAGTGGCGGATGAAAGATGGTTCTATACCAACGGTTTCTTTGGATCTTGGTGTACATGTCCTAAACTTGAGCAGCTTCTTACTCTCATCGGAACTTAGTTCCGTTTCTGCCCTCCAAAGTCACTCAGGAAACATCACAGATGTTATCGATAAAGTTTTTGCAATTGGTAATTATTCGAATGGTGTCAATTGCACCATTTTGTACGGAAAGGTGTTTCCTGGATTTAAGAATGGGTTGAAATTCCGTATTTTTGGGGACAAGGGGGGCTGTGAGTGGTTGCAAATTCACCCAGATTCATTTCTAGAATACGACAATCATGGAAGAAAGCAGATGATTGACCAGGGGAGCTTAGATTTGCTTGAGGCAAATAATCAAAGATATGCCAGGTTTAAAGCCGGCCATCCAACTGGATTTGTTGAAGCGTTTTCCAACTTGTATCAGGATATACACAATGTCATTTCAGAGTCTGACCAATTCACACAAGATTTCGTTTTCCCGGGTGAGAACGCTTCTCTGGGATTGCGAGAATTGGAATTGTTACACAAAAGTGCAGAATCTCAGGCGTGGATGAGTGTTTGAGGTGTTTCGTAGATGAAAGAACGCTTGCTTGTCACTGGAGGGGCAATTGGGGACATAGAAGTAATCATTGCGGCAAAGAAATTAGGTTATTTCGTTATCACTTCTGGCAACCGTCCAAATGATCCTGGTCATAGCTTCTCGGACGCCTATTACCCTTGTGATTATACAAACACGGCTGGGTTGATTTCTATCTGCAAAAAAAATCAGATTAAAGTTATTGTCCCGTCAGCACATGATTTGGCGGCGACAGCGGCTTCTGTGGTTGCCCACAAACTGGGCCTCCCTGGTTATGACTCCCCGAGTGTTTCAATGCAAATCCACGATAAATCTGAATTGAGGAGTTTGTGGTTGAACCTGGATGGCCGTGTGCCCAGGTTTGTTTCCTCTTCGAGCGCCGTCAAGATTTTTTTTAAATCTGTCCGGCTCAAATTGCCTTTGATTGTGAAGCCTACAAGCTTAACTGGCGGAGCTGGGATCTCGATTTCCAGAAATCGGATATCTTTAATTGCTTCTATTCGCAAGGCATTTGTTCAACCCGGAAGTCAAGGAGTTGTAATTGAAGAGTTTCTTGAAGGAACAAATCATGGGTTGACATGTTTGCTCGTTAATCAAAGAATTGTTTTTTGGGCCAACGATGATGAATTTCATATTTATGATCAATTTCGTGTATCCGCAACAACTTTTCCTTCGAAGCATACAAAATCAGATATAACATCTTTGTTTGAAGAGATAGAAAACTTTGCCAAAGAAAATAAGCTGGTCGATGGAATTTTTCACGCTCAGTATTTAATGACAGAAACTGGACCAGTTCTTTTGGAAGCTTGTAGAAGAACGCCCGGTGATGCATATACAAGATTTGTAAGTTTGGCATTTGCTTTCGACTATGCATCCGATATCGTGCGTGGGTTCGCTGGTAAAGCTCTAACTGCGTACAAAAAATCCAAGCCTATTGAGAAAGGGTCTGCCATTGGTAGATTCATACTTATGCCAACTCAAAGAGGAGTTTTTGTTCAAGTAGAGGGGCCACGATTGCCCAACTTAATTTGGGCATCAGATTTTAGGCGCCCTGGTGAAATGATTGAGAATTTCAGAAATTGGACAGCCCAAATATTCATTTTCGATTCTGGTGGCGAATCGCTGGACGAGAGTTACTATCGAAAGCTTGCCTCAGAGTCACAGGTACTTGTCAGATGAGCAATTCCCTAATGATTCTCTCCTTATGAATCCCAAGACTTGCAAGACTCTTTAGCATCTGCGGGATACCTTGAACACCTGCGAGTAACACCATTGAATTATTGGTTGTCAACATCCTTAAATCTTGAACTTGGATACCATGGAATGCTTTACTTGAATTTTGTGACTGATTTTCAACCACGAACTTGATCGGAAACCTTGAAAGTAAATCAAATTTCTTCACCATTCGTTCCGCCTGATCTCCCGCACCAAACAAAGAAATATCTTCATAGTCGGATGGTTTCCCAACACTGCGCATTTCATACTCGAGATTCATCTCATCGATAATTGAGTTGATTCCATCTTTTGTTCCATTCTGGAAACGGGTTAACAGGAGATCATCAAAGTAGATGTAACTAGCTCCGGCGCTATACAGAAGGTCGTATAGATATAAACAAGCCATTGAACCTGCTCTGTCAATGACTTCAGATTTAAAATCGTAGCTAATTTGAAAAATATTATCAGTTAGCTTCAAACGGATAACATCCTTGACGAATTTATCAAGTTCAGATTTTTCCTGATTTTCACTTGTGAATATATATTTAATTACTAACGAGTGATTACCAATCTCGGAATACCTACTCAGATTTTCTAATACTTCCGAGTATCCTTTTCTCCCTCTTATCTCAAGATACTTTGAGTCCGAACCCGCATCCATGCTCGTGACAAGTTGAGAATGCCCCATGCTTAATGCATCATAAATCTCTTGAGAGAATCGCTTGCTGTTGGAAAGAAAGCGATGCTCGCAATTAGGGGCGACTTTTCTTACCCCAGCTAACATTTTTGGGAAATTCGGATCTAGGGTTGGTTCGCCGCCACCCCAAACCACTGTTTGTAGATTTGATGTAACTCCATTCTCGTGAAAATCCATAAGGGTCGCTGTCACATCGTAATCTGCATTCAGACCGCCATAATACTTGTCGTCGCAATAGGTGCACCGAAGGTTGCAGATGGAATGTTGTTCCATTGAAAGATATTTGATTTCGAAAATCTCCTTCTTTGTTCCCCAATCCTTTAGTTCTAAATACGGACACCCGCTACATTCATTTTGGTTTCCAATATTTATTCTCCTCTTTAGAGCTTTCTTTGCATCAAAAACCTGTTTTGTTGTTACCTTGTTTGATTCGTCTAAATTCTTTTCAATTTTCACATTTAAAACAACATCTCCAGCAATTTTTCCGTCCACAAAAAATCTCTTACAACATGTTCGAATTTCGTTTGGAGCCAAGAAGACTGAATTTTCGATGTCCCCACAGCTCCATTCGAGCCTGCCGCGTTCCGCTATAAATTCATTTATCTCTTTGCTCGTCTTTGGGCCAGCTGTCAAAAATTTGTATATATCGCTGTACAGTGTAGGCAGTTTATTTCGTGCGGAGGTGATATCACAGATAATGGATTGATTCTCAACTAGTTTCAAGATTAACTCAATCAATTGAGATTGCTTATCCGTAGACCGTTCTTCCCTTAAAACTCTAGAAACAAGGTGACCTACTACATTTTGAATTCCAATTCTCAAGAATTCGACCGATTCAGCACCCAACTCTTCCATTGAGAATTTAGCCATTTCAAGCCAAGCGCTCAGATAATTCGAGATGCTATCCGCGTTAATGCTTGCGGTCACGGATCCAGGAGTTTCTATTTTTTCATACAGTACATCTTCGATTATTGTGTAAATCTTCATTCTTGCCAGGCAAATAAAGTGAAACAAAATATCCTCAAATATTCCTTGTGGGAATACAATTAAATTTGATCGCAAGAAATCTGTTTTGTACATAGCTTGCCAGCACTCTTGTTCTAATTGATTTCTTAACGCCCCTTGAATCAGTTTATCTTTGTCCACAAAAAAATCGAGGTCTTTTCTGCTCGTAGACTTATCCCTACGTTCTGCGTCCACTCTTTTGAAGTTGTAGAAGATGATGTCCGAATTAGAATTGTCTTTATCAATTATGTTTAAAGCATCCCGGATTAAACGATCGTCGGAGTCAAGAAATAGAATATGCGAATTTCTGGCATTTTCGATGCCAATATTTCTCGCAATTCCTGGGCCTGCTTCACCGAAATTTTCAAATAAAGATGTTTTTATGCCACTATTTATCAAACTTTGGTAAAGCAGTTCCACTGTCTGTTTTGGCACTTGGAGGTCAAGGACAAGAATTACTTCAAAGTTTTCTTTTGGGTAGTTGATTTGAACTAGTTCTTGAGCGAAGGATTTTTGTTCAGTGAAATTTGGCCCTATAGGGATTATGATTGAAAATGTCTTTTCTTCTCTCATCATTCAAATCTTCCCATTTTTCATAATTTGCTTGATAGTCCTTAGAAGGATAACTGCTATTTCTGGCAGGAATAGTCTAATTAGACTCTTAACTTTACTCTTGTTACTTCTTGGAGCATTCTTTATATTTAATTTTCGTGCGTATTTTGTCGCTTGCCTTGTACCCTCTGGAACAATGATTTGCTTGAAGCCTTTTATTGAATTTGATTGAAAATATCCACTCGGCGAGTTCTCATCGATAAACTCTGTCTTATACTCAATATCCGCTTCCGTTAGAAGTCTTTTAGCCGCGAGATTGAATAGTTGATAGTTTTCTTCCCGACATATGTAAATCTTTCCAGGGGTTATCAAAAATGGTGAGACCGGGTTCTTGGAAATGAAATTAAATACGGCGTAGGCAATTCCAGGAAAATCTCCATGAAAAATATCATCGACCGCAATTACTCCCATGGGATTCAATTGCTTCATCGCAAATTTGAGGTCTGTCTCGACAGCTGTTTCCGTATGCTCACCGTCAATATGGATGAAGTCAAAACATTTCCCACTTAGGGTCAGCATAAGTTCATCGGAAGACTCAAAGAGTTTTACGCGAGCATCTAGACTTCTTGCTTTGACCGCCCCTAAAAACTTAGCTCTAACTTCCTTCACTGGGTAGGGGTCTATTCCCACGGCTTGAGCAGAAGGGTTGTTGCGGAGCATGCAAAAAATCCAACCACCTTTCCACACGCCAATCTCAAGGAGATTTGGTTCTTGGAATTCATTAATTAACCGGGAACATACATAAGCATCCCGAGGTTGGAGAAATTCAGTGCTCTCATCCCATACCCATAAAAATTGCGACATAGTTCCCATGCTCCTACAGGTAATGTGAGTCTCACAAATCTAAAACACTTGATAGTCTAGTGATTTAGTTTGGTATGGCAAGGATATCCCGAAAAGTCTGCTTTCCGTGGGCTACATTTCAGAAAATGTGTGCCGATTTTCCTAAATAGCAACATGAGTGAGTTGAAACGGACTTAATCTTCAATCTACTTGGGAATCTGAAGATTATCTGCAATCTTGATCTGAGAACAAAACCTTTACTCATTGGGTTTTCCGATAAGATTTCTCAATGTGGTTTGTCTTGAAAATCCAATTCAGGCGCCAGTCAACAGATTGAAAGAGACAAGAAAGTGAATTCTCCGAAATGGCTATTTCTAAATCTTGAGGGATGAGATGAATGCATTATCTTTTCAGTCAATAAATTTCTCGTCTCAAGAACTGAAATCGTTCTTTCGTGGCTACTCAGTTTGAGGATTTAACTTTGGAAAACAGTTCACCGAAAGCCAATAGGGGCTTGGAGGTCCAGGTCGTTGGTGGCTTGGGTAATCAACTGTTTGGGTTTGCGGCTGGTCTTGTGGTGGCACGAACGCTGGCTTTGAAACCGGAAGTTAACTTTGAAAGAGTTCGTTTTGGTTCAAACCTTTCCCGTAAGCCTGAATTGCAGAATATTGATCTCGGAGCTCTTGAAGGTGACATATCTTTTGTGAATCTTCACAACTCAAAGTCCAGTCATTTTTACGAAAGACTTAGAAGGACTTCAAGAAATTTACTACCAGTTTTGGTTAAACATTCAGAACCAGACTACTTAGATTCATTTGAGAGCCCCAGCAAACAAATACAAAGAATTCCTCGCAGCACCAAAAGTATCGGTGGTCCATTTATGGATTTTGCTTGGGTGGAGTTAGCAAAGAACCTTGGCTTTCCAAGTTACCTCGTGCCCAAGATATATTCTAAGCATTATTTTGAAGCTTGCAATATTGCCTCAAATGCAAGCTTTGCGATTCATATTCGCTTAGGTGATTACCTTAAGCACCCAGATATATTCCCGATACTTCCGGAAAGTTACTATTTTAAAGCTCTTGAATATCTCGTCTATAACAGTAATCAAAGAATTCACATCTTTACTGATTCCCCACGGCTAGCTCGAGAGAAATTCCCTAAACTATTCCAGTTTCGTGGAGTTCGAATGATTGATTCAAAAAGAAAGATGACTCCTCTCGAGACAATGTCAGTGATGTCTAGATATCCGAATCTAATTGCATCGAACAGTACTTTTTCTAGCTGGGCCGGGTGGTTTAATCCCGACAAAAAAGTGGTTACCCCGATTCCGCATCACCATAATGACTGGAAGGACACGCTGCCTAACCATTGGGTAAGAATAAGTGTAAATTAGGGTATCAGTATGGAAATTCAAGTGGATCGCCTCATCAAAGATTTCGGAATCAAGAGCGGTGCAGTTGTTCATGCTGGGGCAAATTTATGCCAAGAGCGGGATTTTTACCGAGCAAAAGAAGTAGGACCAGTAATCTGGATTGAAGGGATTCCTTCGGTCGCAAAGGAGGCTGGAGAACTTCTCAAAGGTTATTCTGGACAATCAATTTTAGTAGCAGCGTTGTGGAGTCGATCGAATGTTGTGCTTTCATTTAATGTGACAAGCAACCAAGCAGAATCATCATCTTTATTGGATTTGAAGTTACACAAAGCCCTCCACCCAAGTATAGAAGTTAAGAGTGAAATTGAAGTTACGACAATTACGCTCGATGAGTTAGAAAGGTCCCAGTTAAATCTACCTGGAGAAATTTTTCTTTTAGTCATGGATTTGCAAGGTGCTGAGTTTGAAGTTTTAAAGGGGTCAGTGCGCACTTTGGAAAAAACTCAGGCAATTCATATCGAAGTCAGCACAATTGAACTATACAAAGGCCAGAGACTTTTTGAAGATATTCATGTATTTCTTACTGGGCGGGGATTTACTTTAGTGACCCACGATTTGAGCGAGAACGACCCAAGTGGAGATGCCCTTTATGTACGAAGCAGCTACGTGCATGGCCAAGAACTTAAAGCCCTCCCCCGAAAGAATCCCCAGTTATCGCTGACTTGGAAGGGGAGAATTAAATATTTGGCAGTACTTGTCGGAATTCCTGCTAAATACTTTGGGTTGCCAGCAAGAATTTTAAAGAAGCTTTGAGCGGAAAGATGCTCTCCGAATTCAGACGACAGGCTAGTCAAGGACCACAACACCACTAGACGTTGAAAGATGTACTGCAACAATGCCCGATTGATCATCAAAAGATGATGGATCTACCCATTCAATTTGTACATCTCCGAGTGATGCAAGGATGTCGTCCTTGAACCATGAATCAGCTAATTGATTTTTGTCTGCAATAACAATCTTTCTAATTTTAGTGAGTGGCGTTCCATCCTGAGATGGATGATCTTCTGAGAGCCATTGAATGAAAAATGGAAATTCCCGAGTCTCTGAAATCTCTTGCACTCCGATTTGCTTCCATTTTAGGTCAGTTCCATTAGGACGGGTTCGGTGAGCCTCAACAGCATCACGCCCAAACTTTTCTTCTATTGGTGAAATATCTTCAGTGCTAAATACCCAGGTGAACCAGCCACCACCTTCGTTTGCTTTCTTTGAAACCGCTTTGCCCCATGGTGTTTGTTCTGTCGCTGGGTGGTCCAGTGGGCAGACAACTTCGATGTATTGACCGTTCTTAAGTGCACAAGTGAAGTTACGTGTACCGAAGCGAGGGTGGATTCCGCCATCAACAAAAGTGCTACCTAAACGAGAACCTAGGCGTTGAACTGTGTCGGCTAATTGTTCGTGGGACGTCACATAAGAAACATGGTCAAGGCGCATGGTGGAATTCTGCACCATCACAAGGGGTGGTCATGACCATCTCAAAAGGCTCTTAAAACCTCTTATCTGCGAGCCAATTCGCACATTAACGCCTCACAGGTGACCAAGGGGGCGGCATTTATGGCCAGTTGGTTTCGGGCTTCCATTATGGCGCTCATTTTTTGAACCGCTGAATGCGTTGATATGTGTGGTGCATAGTCTTTTATCTCGGTTCGCATGTCTGAGTTAATCATCGAATCTGCAGCTCCCGACTTCACCATCATGACATCGCGATAAAAGGTAGCTAGATCTAGGAGTGCTCCATCAATCGAGTCGCGAACCATTCGAGTTGCACGAGACTTTTGTTCCTTTTCTAATTCTTTCACTGCCTTTGCGGCACCTGTTGCCACACCTCGCCCTGTGGCTCCTTTGCCGTAAGCCTCTTGGAGTTTTTCAATTTCGTTCTCATCTCTGCTTTCAGATGATGCCTTGGCTTCTTCTGTTGCAATACCAACGAGAGTTTGGGCTGCTTGAAAAGCGGCGGCAAGTGAACCAAGTTGGAGCGGCAGCTTCATAATCACTTTTCTGTTACTGCGGACTGATTCATTGGTTGCCAAGTATTTCGCTCGCCCTATATGTCCCTGACTTACACGGGCCGCAAATTCAGCCATCGTTGGTGAAATATTGTCACGCTTGATGAGGACTCGAGTGACAGCATCTATCGACGGTGTGCGCAGTTGTAGATGCCGGCAACGTGAACGAATTGTTGGAAGCACATCATGAAGTGTTGGTGCGCAGAGCAACCAGACTGTGCGAGTTCCTGGTTCTTCAATTGCTTTTAGAAGTGCGTTGGCTGCTGATTCAGTAAGTCGATCTGCATCTTCCATAACTACAACACGCCACCCACCCATAGATGGTGCCCATGCAACACGAGTGAGTAGTTCGCGTATCTCTTCTACCTTAATTGAAAGTCCTTCAGTACGAACAACTTCAACATCAGGATGCCCACCAGTTGCCGCCGATTGGCATTCATTACAAGCGCCACAGCCTTGCTTTGAGCATATGAGAGCCTGAGCGAAGGCAACAGCTGCAGAAGATCTGCCTGAACCAGGCGGGCCGGTAAAGACCCAGGCATGCGTCATTTCTTGTGATTCTGAGCCTGTGCGTGAGGCAGATACAGCGCCCTTAAGGATGTCAGTGATGTGTTCTTGACCTACTAATTCATCAAAGACTGAGGTCATTTACTTGCGGAACTTTCTCTTGGTTTCTTGAGTGGCATTGCGCTTTAGTGCAGGAAGTTCAGCAACCCGGGCGGTGATTTGGGTATGAATTTCTTCAACCGGTTGTGTGCCATCAACTACAAAGTAACGCTCTGGATCCATCATGGCAATCTGCAAGAACTCTTGGCGCACGCGTTCGTGGAAATCATTTGATTCAGCTTCAAGGCGATCTCGCGATTGCAATCTGCTTAAACCAATTTCTGCTGGAAGGTCAATAAGGATTGTAAGAGTTGGATACAAACTTTCTGTCGCCCAACGAGAAATTCGGGCAACTTCTGTTGGGTTAAGTACTCGACCCGCACCTTGGTAGGCAGCAGATGAGTCAAAGTAACGGTCAGAGATAACAACTTCACCTCTGTCGAGTGCGGGTCTGATCACTGAGTAAACATGGTGTGCACGATCTGCTGCATAGAGAAGTGCTTCAGCGCGTGGTGAGATATCTCCGGTTTCATGTCCCAGAAGAATCTTGCGCAGATCTTTACCTAGTTCTGTTCCACCAGGTTCACGAGAGAGAAGAACCGTTTCACCCTCTTGTTCTAACCATTGAGCAAGCAACTTAGATTGCGTTGACTTACCGGTGCCTTCGCCACCTTCGAAAGCGATAAAGATGCCTTGGGTGGTTTGACCAGTGATTGCGCCGAGTTCACCTTGAAGAGCAGCTAAAACATCAGACCAGAGAGAAACGTTGGGGCGATCTTTCATCTGGTGATAGGAAACAGAACCAATTAACACAGCAATGAGTCCTGCAATACCAATAGTGATTTGAGCACCGTTGTAATCAAGGGTTAGATTTTGGAATTCGTAGCGATGTTCTCCGATAGTGGCAGCAATGATGGGGGCGATTGCCAGGACTGCCACCAAAGTAATGCGGATCAGTGACTGCACGAAGGCAAAGGTGCGCCCGCGGATTTCATCGTGGACTTCCATGCCGAGCATGGTGAAGCCGGTAACCCAGGCGATACCGCTAAAGGCACCCAAGATGGTCACGATGATGACTGAGAGAACTAAGTTAGAGATAAGCGCAAGAAGAACTAGGAAAACTCCTGAGGTTGTTAAGGATGCACCAAATAACCTGCGACGAGAGAACTGTGCAAATATCTTTGGGCCAAAAGCAATTCCAATAGCAAGACCTGTAAAGACAGCACCAAAGAGAACACCATACGCGGCGTCACCTCCACCGAGATCGCCTACGAATGTGCGGGCAAGGCCAATGACGGCACCAGCTGCAGAGAAGGCACCGACCATTCCAATAATGAGGCCACGGATAATCTTTGATTCAGAGACAGCCTTCCAACCTTGAATAAGTGACTGCCCGACATTAGATGAGTTATCACTCTTTGCTGCAGCGCCCTTTGGTATTTCTTTAATGCCAAAGACTGTCCAAGCGGCAAAGAGGAATGAGATTGCGTTGATGTAGAGAGCAATATCAATTGAATTACTTGGAATAAGTGGGCTGATAGCAGCTATTGCACTGGATAGCAGTGTGAGGATGGAAAATAGAATGGCAGCGATTGGGGCAGTGCCATAGGCGGCAAGAAGTGAGACTTGATTTGCGCTTTCAAGTTTGTCACGTGGGACAAGATTGGGAACAGATGCTTCTTTAGCAGGTGACCAGAAGAGTGTTAAGCACTCAACCAAGATCATGGCGGTATAGAGCCAGAAGTATGTGTTGACGATTGGAATAGATATGTAGAGCGCAGCGCGAAGGATGTCGACGTTAATCATTAATCTTCGTCGATCAATGCGATCTGCTATTACTCCGGCGATGGGACCAAGAAAGACTGCTGGGAGAAGGCGTGCAATGAAAACACCTGCGATTGCAAAGTTGGCGGTTGCGTAAGAACCGCCAGAGAGTTGCTGGGCCATCGCAGTTGTTGCTAGAAGTCCGAGCCAATCTCCTAGGGAAGAGAAGAGCATGGAGTTCCAGAGTTTGCGAAAGGCTGGGATAGCAAGGACGCCACGGGTTGCCTGCGGCGCGGGGGCAGCAGGGTTGGGTAGGCCTTGGGTCATGCGGTGAGTCTATCGGGGGGCGCTGATAGGCCTAGAAGAGGCTTCTAATGCTCTCTTCGAGTGAGTACTTAGAGGTGAAGCCCATTGCTGACTTTGCAAGGTTAATGTCGGCGCATAAGAAGGCTGGGTCACCGGCGCGACGTGGGCTTTCAATAACCTGGGTATCTGACTTGTTGGTGGCTTCTAGGACAAGCTTGATGATTTCACGTACTGATGCGCCACGACTTGTGCCGATGTTGAGTGCAGGTGGAAGAGGTTGGGTGGCATCTGCTGCAGCCAAATGTGCGCGCGCGATATCGCGGACATCAACGTAATCGCGAATACATGTGCCATCTGCAGTTGGGTAATCAGTACCAAAGATTTCGGGTGCTTTGCCTGTATTGAGTTTGCCAAGAACGATAGGGACAAGATTTTCGACTGAGTTATCGAGTAGCTCTGGGGCTGCAGTTCCGACAACGTTAAAGAATCGTAGAGATGTGCCGTGGTTACCAGGTGTATTGATAAAGGCGGTGACTTTGGCTTCAGCTTGATACTTGGAATCACCGTATGGAGAGATGGGAGCTTTTGGCCCATCTTCTTTACATGGGTCCATGGAATCAGGTGATCCATAGACTGCTGCGGTGGATGAGAAGATGAATTTCTTGACGTTATTGCGTTTTGCAATATCGATGAGTTCATTTGTAGCAGTGAGGTTTACTTCAAAGTATTCACCCGGTTTTTCCATTGATTCACCGACTGCTTTAAGGGCTGCAGTATGGACGATGCCATCAATCTTGTATTTTTGAATAACGCCTTCGATTTCGTTGTAATCGCGGATATCGGCTTTGATCAGTGGAATATCAAGGTTGTGCTTGGTGCGCAGGTAAGTAATGCGAGATTCAAGACCTTGGTATAACGAGTCGTAGATGACTACAGATTTACCAGCGCAAATGAATTCATCTGCAATATGTGCGCCGATGTACCCAGCACCGCCTGTAAGTAGCCACGTCTCTTGGGTCATGTGGTGAGTCTACTCAGCGCTCTTCTTTGCTTTTCCTGTGGCTTTCTTGGCTGCTTTCTTTCTAGTTGCAGCCTTCTTTACAGTGTTCTTTGTCAGAGTTGGGGCAGTATCGCCTGGCTTTGCTTTTGCAGCCTTTTTGCGTGACTTTTTAGGGGAAGGGCCATTTTCTGCTTCCCAGGCGCGACGCCCTGCAAGAAGTTCAAGGCCACGCTCAAGTGTCATTGCTTCAAGTGTGTCGCCGCGACGTAGCGTTGCATTTGTTTCACCGTCGGTCACATACATACCAAAGCGGCCATCTTTGATGATGACTTGTTTTTCACTGCCTGGATCAACGCCGAGTTCTTTCAGTGGTGGCTTTGCAACACCGCGGCGACGTTCTTTTGGCTTCGAGTAAATCTCAAGGGCTTCATTTAGGTCAATCGAGAAGAGTTGATCTTCGGATGTAAGTGTGCGTGAATCTGTGCCGGCTTTTAGATATGGGCCGTAGCGACCGTTTTGCACTGTGATTTCTTCGCCTGCTGAGTTGGTGCCCAATACGCGAGGAAGAGATAGAAGTTTGAGAGCATCATCGAGTGTGATGGTGTCAAGGGTCATTGTTGAAAGAAGGGATGCAGTCTTTGGTTTTGGGGCATCTGCTTTCTTGCGCTTTTTTTTTGGTTCACCTTTATCGTTGAGTTCAACAGGTTCTTCCGGGAAAATTTCAGTGATGTAAGGACCAAAGCGGCCTGACTTAGCAACAACTTCAAGGCCGGTGTTGGGATCGATACCAAGTTCGCGTTCACCGGATGGAGCAGCCAATAGTTCAATTGCTTTTTCTAGAGTGAGTTCATCAGGGGCTAAATTTTCTGGAATATTGGCCAGCTTGCGTTCTTCACCCGGTAAATTCTCTTGAAGATAGGCACCATAGCGACCAACGCGGATTTCGATGGTGTCAGATAAGTTCATTGTGTTGGTGGCGCGTGCATCGATATTGCCAAGATCTAGGGCTAGTTCATTAAGGCCGGGTTCGCCATCGTGGCCATAATAGAAATCGCGGAGCCAATCGATGCGTGCTGCTTCACCGGATGCGATCTTGTCGAGGTCTTCTTCCATCGAAGCTGTGAAGTCATAGTCCACAAGCTTGGTGAAGTGGCTTTCAAGAAGGCCTGTGACAGAGAATGCAAGAAATGTTGGAACAAGGGCGCGACCGCGTTTGTTGACGTATCCACGATCTTGAATTGTTTGGATGATGGAAGCAAATGTTGATGGGCGGCCGATACCGAGTTCTTCTAGCTTCTTAACCAAGGTTGGCTCGGTGTAGCGAGCAGGTGGTTTGGTTTCGTGACCTTCGCAAGAATATTCATCGACCTTGACTGATTGGCCAACTGTCATTGCAGGTAGGCGTCGGTCTTCGGATTCTTCATCTTTATTTTCATCAGTTGCGATGTCATCGTATGCAGCGAGGAATCCTGGGAAGGTGATGACAGAGCCGTTAGCGCGAAAGATAGTTTCTTTACCGTCCGCAGTTTTTGCATTAAAGTCAACGCGCATCTGCATCTTCTTAGCATCGGCCATTTGAGATGCAACGGTGCGCTTCCAGATGAGGTCATAGAGCGCGAATTCATCACGTGAAAGTTCAGGTGCTAGCTCGCCAGGAGTTTTAAAAGTATCTCCTGCAGGACGGATTGCTTCGTGAGCTTCTTGAGCGTTCTTTGACTTGCCTTGATACAGGCGCGCAGTTTCGTAAACATGGTCTTTGCCATAGAGCGCGGTTGCAGCAGTGCGTGCTGCTTTGAGTGCTTGATCAGATAAGTTAATTGAGTCGGTACGCATGTAGGTGATGTAACCGTTTTCATACAAGCGCTGTGCAATACGCATCGTGATCTGTGCGCCCCAACCAAGGCGAGAACCGGCATCTTGTTGCATGGTGGATGTTGTAAAGGGTGGCTTAGGGCGTTCGGTACGTGGGCTCTCTTCCATCGACTTAACGGTCAGTGGGGTGTTCTTTAAACTTTCAGTGAGCGCCTTTGCTTCTTTTTCATCGAGCAGAAGGATGTCTTTAAGAGACTTTTCTTTGACTGCGCCATCTGCTCCAAAGTCAGCAGTGGACGCTACTTTTTTGCCGTCAACAGATAGTAATCGTGCTGTGAAGCCAAGATCTGTCTTTGCGTTGAGATCCCACCAAGAGGAAGAGATAAAGGCCATGCGTTCGCGTTCTTTTTCAACAATGAGTCGGGTTGCAACAGATTGCACACGCCCTGCTGAAATGCGAGGCATAACTTTCTTCCATAAGACAGGGGAGAGTCTGTAGCCGTAAAGGCGATCTAGAACGCGGCGGGTTTCTTGTGCATCAATCAGGTTGTAATCAAGGTCGCGGGTATTTTCAACAGCTGCCTTAATTGCTTCTTCAGTGATCTCATTAAAGACCATGCGCTTGATGGGAATCTTTGGTTGCAAGACTTCAACAAGGTGCCAAGCGATTGCTTCACCTTCACGGTCTTCATCCGTTGCCAGCAAGATTTCTTCGGCATCTTTCATCAACTCTTTGAGTTCGGCGACCTTAGCTTTTTTATCTGGGTTGATGACATACAGGGGTGCGAAATCGTTTTCGATATCGACGCCCTCTTTAGACCAGGCGAGCTTCTTTACCTCTTTAGGGATATCGGCAGCGCGCTGTGGCAGATCACGGATATGACCGACGCTAGCCTCGACGATGAAATCATCGCCGAGGTAGCCGCCAATTTTGCGTGCTTTCGCTGGCGATTCAACAATCACCAGCTTCTTGAGGTTCTTGGCCATTCGTACTTAGGGGAAGTTCTTTCTCTTAGTACTCGATAGTTGTTGATTGACGACGGTTACGAATAAGCGCGCCGATAATCACAAGCGTTGCAACTGCTGCAATCAAAAGGGAAACAGATGATTGTGCAGGGAGTGCAAAGCTAACAATTGCTGGAGTAATAAGAAGACCAACAAGGTTCATTACCTTGATCAGTGGGTTGATGGCAGGGCCTGCGGTGTCCTTAAATGGATCTCCGACAGTGTCGCCAACGACAGTTGCAGCGTGGGCTTCTGTGCCCTTGCCGCCAAAGTGGCCATCTTCAACCATCTTCTTTGCGTTATCCCAAGCGCCGCCTGAGTTAGAGAGGAAGACAGCCATGAGTGTGCCTGTGCCGATTGCGCCGGCAAGGTATGCACCGAGTGCACCAACGCCAAGACCGAAGCCGACTGCGATTGGTGCCATGACTGCAAGAAGACCTGGGGTGACAAGCTCACGAAGTGAATCGCGGGTGCAGATATCTACGACGCGGCCGTACTCTGGCTTTTCAGTTCCCTTCATGATGCCTGGGTGCAACTTAAATTGATTACGTACTTCCATTACGACCGCACCCGCAGCGCGTGAGACTGCGTTGATGGCAAGTCCTGAAAAGAGGAATACAACTGCTGCGCCAATAATCAAACCAACGAGGTTACGTGGGTCTGCGATATCAAGAACGCCTTGGAACTCGAGTGCAACATCTTGGCCTTCGCCAACAGCCTTAATAACTGCTTCCTTGATTGCATCAGTGAATGCACCGAAGAGCGCAGTTGCCGCAAGTACTGCGGTCGCAATTGCGATTCCTTTAGTGATTGCCTTAGTTGTATTACCAACTGCATCGAGAGATGTAAGAATCTGAGCGCCTTCGCCCTTAACATCTCCTGACATTTCAGCGATGCCTTGTGCATTATCTGAAATAGGTCCGAAGGTATCCATTGCAACGATGACACCGACAGTGGTTAGAAGTCCGGTACCGGCGAGCGCAATTGCAAAGAGTGAGAGCACGATAGATCCGCCGCCAAGTAAGAATGCGCCAAATACTGCAGCTGCAATCAGCATCGCTGAATAAACAGCTGATTCAAATCCAACTGAGATACCAGCCAAGATGACTGTGGCAGATCCTGTTTGAGATGAGGCTGCAACATCATTTACTGGGCGCTTACCTGTTTCGGTGAAGAAGCCTGTAAGTACCTGAATTGCGGCCGCTAGAACGATACCGATGATTACTGCGCCAAAAGCGAGTACGCGTGGGTTGATATTGCCCGCATCTTCAAGAACTGATGGTGAGTAGTTAGTAAGTAGGTTGAACTTACCTGGAAGGTATGTGAAGGTCGCAAGACCTGTGAGCCCTGCTGAGATAACAGCTGACATAAAGAATGAGCGGTTAATCGCTGTCATTGCTGACTTATCGGTTGAACGCAAGCGAGTAGCAAAGATTCCGATAACTGCTGTGACGATACCGATTGCTGGAACAATCAGCGGGTAGATCAGACCTTCGTTACCGAAGGCAGCCTTACCCAAGATAAGCGCTGCAACGAGCGTTACTGCATAAGATTCAAAGAGGTCTGCGGCCATACCAGCGCAGTCACCGACGTTATCGCCGACGTTATCTGCAATAGTTGCTGGGTTACGTGGGTCATCTTCTGGAATTCCCTTTTCAACTTTACCGACGAGGTCTGCTCCGACGTCAGCAGCCTTGGTAAAGATTCCGCCGCCGACGCGCATAAACATTGCAAGCATTGCAGCGCCGAAACCAAATCCTTCAAGAACAACTGGTGCGTTCTCGCGGAACAAAATAACAACAAGGGATGCACCAACAAGACCGAGACCAACTGTTGTCATTCCGACAACGCCACCTGTGCGGAATGCGATCTGC
>JACCDZ010146845.1_pt1 | contig 46713 bp, 37 predicted proteins | sample 7449551 | NCBI WGS metagenome assembly JACCDZ01 (sample SAMN15323452, study PRJNA562643) | freshwater metagenome | isolation source: river surface water | place: USA:Blue River Watershed | collected 2017-08-18
ACGATTGCTGAGCTCAATTGGTGATATCCCGCCAGCTGAATATGAGGAAAACTACTATCGACAATTAACACAAGATACGGCAGCATGACTCAAACAAATCCGCCTCCGAATTTACCGGTGCGATTCACATTCTGGCGAAATATCACTTGTTCAAGACTACTTTGCTGCTTTAATTCGTCGCAACGTACAACAAGGATGTCCTTAAACTGTATGAAAGATTGATCAGACAGGTAATCAGTTATACTGCTGGCCAGCCAAGTTAACGCTTCATGTTGTTCTGTACTTAAACGAGCGGTCCCTTCACGTACCATGCTAAGACAGCCATGCTCGCCCACAGGCATAAGCACCACATGATAGTTAGGTAAATAAAAAGGTAAGGTACTTAATAAATGTGGCGTGTCTTGCTGAAGGCACCATTCAATGTAACTGCGTTTGGCGTCTGCTGAGTAACAAATATGGTTAATGCCCTGCACATTCCACTGCAGAAGCACAAAACTGGCGTCAAACAACCGATAAATGATTTCGCAATAGTGCTCAAGTTGTTTGGTTGCGGCGTGTTCAGGATAATATAAAACCAAATCCTTGACTTGCGTCGTTCGATCGGCCCCACTCATCATACTGTTCCTTCAGTAGTAACACTCTGAACTTAACGTAGACGAACATTAGTGAGCTTGCCAGTCTGTTAATCCATGGGTTAACAAAAAGTCGACTCGTCAATGACAAATCAAGGACCATTGGCGAAAGCGTTGCAGGCAAAAAACGAAAAATTGACGCTAGCGGGGATTAATTGACATAAAAAAAGCACCTGTAAGGTGCTTTTGGAATTTGGCGGAGAGAGTGAGATTCGAACTCACGGATGGCTATTAACCATCGGCGGTTTTCAAGACCGCTGCATTAAACCGCTCTGCCATCTCTCCATGCCCGCTATTTTAGCGAGCTTAAGATCGGATGCAAGTATTTTTTTGCGATTTAAGCCATTGATAATGCTGATAGAATATTTTTCAATCAACCAACGAACTATTCGCTAGAGGTTTTGTCTACTTAGTGAGCGATCTATTGAGATGCTCCGTAAATGGCTATATAGTCAATCTGTTTTAACTATAAGGACATCTTATGCAACATTACCAAAGCACGACGTATACGCAGGATCAGTTACAAATCAGCAAGATGCTGCGTAACACCTACAGCTTACTGTCACTGATTTTAGTCGCAGCCGCTGTATCGGCCTACTTATCCATGACATTGATCACCAGCCCTATCGTGGCCATCGTGTTGTCATTGGTCAGCATCGGTTTAATCTTTGTAGTGCAACGCACCGCAAACAGTGCGTCGGGTTTATTCTTTGCAATGTTATTCGCCGTTACTATGGGCGCATCCATTGGGCCTTTGCTTAATTTTTACGCAAATATGCCGCAAGGTGCTAGCATTATCACTCGGGCCTTTGGTGGCACTGCGTTGATCTTCTTCGGCTTATCAGGTTTTGTATTAAGTTCGAAAAAAGATTTTTCGTTCATGCGCAATTTCTTGTTTGTCGGTCTGATGGTCGCTTTGATTGCCAGCATCGCAAATATATTTTTCGATATTCCGGCTCTGAGCCTCGCGATCAGTGCTGCAATGGTTCTCATCATGTCCGGCTATATCTTGCATGACACGAGTGCGATTGTTCGTGGCGAATACGACAACTACATCATGGCTGCTGTCTCGTTGTTTATTAATATTTTTAGCTTATTCGTTCACTTACTGCGTCTACTTGCAGCATTTAATAGCGACGATTAAGCAAAGACACACTCAAAATTCTGATTTAAAATAGCCCCTTGTTAGGGGCTTTTTAGTTGATATGAAGTGGCAACATTTGCATTATTCGTCCAACACGACTGTATAGGCACCCCCGTTATCGCTGAAATCATTCGATTTTGTAAATCCGCGGTCGCGTGTGGTCACCGAGTCGATCATATATTCTTCTATCAAGATGCGGTGTATTGTTTAACACAGCAGCAAGTTTTCGCCACTGATGAAGTGAACTGGATGGCACAACTCGAACAAAACGCTAGCGAGTTTTCAATTGAACTGCTCTATTGCACAACGGCCGCTGACCGACGTGGCATTACTGATATTTCGCAACACTTTCATGGCGCAGGGTTAGCTGAATTTGCAATGCGGGCAGAAACATGCGATCGAGTGATAGGGTTTTAGAATGAAGCGTATATTACTGATCCTGTCACATTCGCCGTTTGAAAAAATGATTGGCCGTGAAGGACAAGAATTAGCCTTGGCTTTTAGCGCCGTTGAACACCAGGTGCATATTTTTTATTGTGGTCAAGGTGTGTTGCAATTGCATCCGATTGAAACAAATCCAGAATTAGCCGTCAAAAATTACCCGGTACAGCAAAAGTTGTTCGCCATGTACGATATCGAACAGGTGTTCGTCGATAGCACTGCCTTTGCATTTTACCAACTTCGCTCTTCGACTCTTCGATGCAACGCCACGTTTATTGAACCTAACGCGCTGTCGCTTCGTGACTATGACATTGTGATTGAGGTATAGCATGACCTTATTTCAACTGAACAGCGTATCTATCCCGGCGTCCTTTTGCTTAATTAAACCTATCGACGGGCTATTGTTAAAACGTGACGCCTGCTGGTTGCTGTACCAACAAAGGCCATGGCCAACAAACACCTTGTATGTGCTGGAACATGATGTAAAGGCACTACAAATCGAAGTCCCTGCTCCTTGGATCACCATCAGTGATTGTGAATGGATCGAATTAACCTTGAAATACCAACAGGTTGTGAATTGCCAATGAACTCGCTAGAAACATTACCTTTGGACAAACACGGCTATTTGGCCGATTTATCGATTTGGAATGAACAGATCGCAGAGCTTTTTGCAAAAGCGGAGGGAATTACGCTGACCAGCGCCCACTGGGAGGTCGTGTGGTTCGTAAGACATTTTTATGAAGAATTTGAAACATCACCTGCCATTCGCATTCTTGTCAAAGCAATGGCTGAAAAAATGGGCGTAGAAAAAGGCAACAGCAAATATCTGTTTATGTTGTTCCCTGAAGGGCCAGCTAAACAAGCAACACGTATTGCCGGATTACCGAAACCGGCTAAATGTCTTTAAACTTTGGTTTCGAGATAGTGTTTGTACCAAGTGTCAAACGCTTGGAATAGGATAAAAAACAAGATGGCTAAAAATGACAATAATAAAACCCAATACGTTGTTTTCAAAAACAATTTAAGCGGGCTTACCCGATAACGCTTCACTTTTTCTACTTTGGGTTTGGTATCCGGTTTCGCATCTGCCGTTGGCTTTTCTACAACTTTTTCCGTCATACTTTGTATCCACAGTGAGGGCGGCTCACCGCCCTCACCTCATCGATTAGCGTAATTCGGTTTTACCAGCCATGTAAGGTTGTAAAACCGCAGGAATGGCGATAGAGCCATCCGCACGTTGATAATTTTCTAAAATTGCGACTAAGGTACGACCTACTGCCAAACCAGAACCGTTCAGCGTGTGCAATAACTCAGGCTTTTTGCCATCAACCGGACGGTAACGCGCTTGCATACGACGGGCTTGGAAATCCCACATATTCGAACAGCTTGAGATCTCACGATACGTATTCTGAGCTGGTAACCACACTTCTAAGTCATAGGTCTTGGCTGCGCCAAATCCCATATCACCGGTACAAAGCAACATTACACGGTATGGAAGGCCTAACAGTTGTAACACTTTTTCGGCGTGACCAGTCAGCTCTTCAAGTGCAGCCATCGAAAGCTCTGGCTGAACTAACTGCACTAATTCCACTTTATCAAACTGATGCTGGCGGATTAAGCCTCGAGTATCACGACCATATGAGCCGGCTTCGCTGCGGAAACACGGTGTATGAGCGACCATTTTCACAGGCAGTTCAGACAAATCGAAGATCCGATCACGTGCCAGATTCGTTACGGGCACCTCAGCCGTTGGGATCAAAGATAACCCTTGGCCCTCTTCGGTTGCTGGTTGGGTATGAAACAAATCAGCACTAAATTTGGGCAACTGACCAGTCCCAAACAACGAATCCTTATTGACCAGATAGGGTACATACATTTCTGTATAACCGTGTTGTTCAGTGTGCAAATCCAGCATGAACTGGGCTAAAGCGCGATGTAATTTTGCAATTTGGCCCTTCATAACGACAAAGCGTGAACCGGTGATTTTTACTGCGCTTTCGAAATCTAAGCCTTTATCTAAAGCCTCACCCAACGACACATGATCTTGCACCGCAAAATCAAACATTGTCGGCTCGCCGACACGGCGCACTTCAACATTACCTGTTTCATCCTTGCCAACAGGCACAGACAGATCAGGTAAATTAGGTAACGTCTGACTGATAGCATCTACTTCGGCCAGAACAGCATCAAGTTGCACTTTCGCTTGCTCTAACTGCGCGCCTAAGCCATCGACTTCTGCCAACAACGGTGCTATGTCTTCACCACGAGCTTTGGCTTGACCAATCGCTTTGGATTTTGAGTTGCGGGTGTTTTGTAGCTCTTGTGTTACAACTTGCAAGTCACGGCGTTTTGTTTCTAACGCTGTAATTTTCTCAACATCAATGGTTAAACCCCGGGTCGCAAGACGCGCGGCAGCTTCTGCTAAATCTGAACGTAAATATTTGCTATCTAACATAATTTTTTACTTTAAAGTACCCAACTTCAACCCTAACCAGGTGAGAGTTATACAAAGAAAGACATTAAGCAACACATTGAGTGCGGCTTTGACAATATCACCCTGCTGGATTAACAACAAAGTGTCCAACGAAAAGGTCGAAAACGTGGTAAAGGCGCCAAGAACACCAATGCCGATAAAAATCCGCCAAGGATTTGGATTAATCTGTTCAGAGAGCAATAATCCATATAAAACACCAATGGCAAAGGCTCCTAGAATATTAACTAGCAAAGTGCCAAAAGGGAACGCTCTTCCAAAAAGAAGCAGCATCCATTCGCTCAGAACATAACGAAAACACGCACCAATGGCGCCACCTAGCGCAATTGCAACATAATTAGTCAGCAACATCAGACCTATCCGCCTGCTCAGAGAGTCGTTGTAAAAAACGCTTTTTTTCGGCTAATTGCTTTTCCAGACCTCTGTCCGATGGGTGATAAAACTGCGTTCCGACTAATTCATCGGGCATATATTGTTGACCTGGGCTGATAGCACCGGGTTCATCATGCGAATATCGATACTGCGCACCATAACCAAGCTCTTTAAGTAAGCTAGTTGGTGCGTTTCTAAGATGCAGTGGCACCTCATACGATGGTGATTGCCGCACCAATTCACGAGCTTGCGCAAACGCCAGATACACGGCATTACTTTTAGGCGCGAGCGCGCAATAAATCGTTGCTTGGGCAATGGCACGTTCACCTTCGGCAGGCCCTACACGCTGAAACGTATCAAAGGCGTCAATGGCCATCGTTAAGGCTCGAGGATCGGCATTGCCGATATCTTCGCTCGCAATGGCTAATAAACGACGAGCTACGTAAAGCGGGTCGCCACCCCCTTCTAGAATACGACAGTACCAATACAACGCTGCATCAGCATCAGAACCACGTACTGATTTATGAAACGCAGAAATTAAATCGTAATGCAACTCACCATTGGCATCAAAACTTGGCAAAATTTGCGGAACCATTTGTTTTAACAAGGGAACATCAATGGTGGAGATGCCAGCTTGCCCACCTGACTGTGCTGCTAATTCCAATAAGTTCAATAACCGCCGCGCATCTCCGTCCGCTAACTGCACTAACAGGTTGCTCGCAGCATCATCAATACGAACCTCCTGAGCACCGAGTCCACGCGTTGTATCTTTAAGGGTGCGCTGCAGCAACGCATGCAAGTCGGCTTCAGAAAGTTTTTGTAAGACACAGACTCGAGCCCTAGACAACAAGGCATTATTTAACGAGAAAGACGGGTTTTCTGTGGTCGCACCGATAAAAATAATGGTGCCATCTTCGATATGTGGCAAAAATGCATCTTGCTGGCTTTTATTAAAACGATGCACTTCGTCCACAAATAACAGGGTGCGTTTAGCGCTTTGCTGCAACGTGTATTTGGCTTGATCGATCGCATCGCGGATCTCTTTAACGCCTGATGTGACGGCGGATAAACGCAACACGTTTGCCTGACAATAGCTTGCAATCAATTCAGCTAAAGTGGTTTTTCCACTGCCAGGCGGCCCCCACAAAATTAAGGATGAAATCCGCCCTGCTTCAATGGCCGCTCGCAATGCCGTATGTTCACCCACCAGATGAGATTGGCCGCTATATTCAGATAATGATAAAGGCCGCATGCGAGCTGCAAGCGGCCGAACATCTGGGGCAAAATCAAAAGGTAAGGTTTTCACTTGCTGCGTAGGTCTTCCACTTCTACACCTGCTGGCGGTGTAAATTTGAATTCGCTCGCATCGACAGGCCCGTTCACTTGGCTGGTCACAAAATCAAAGGTTCCGACCTGACCGTCGGAGTTGTGCACCACCATCTGGCTTAAGCCAGTGCCACTAAATGACAAGGTCAAAGACTTCACAGGATTGTCAGTTTTTTTCGACACAATGACAAATGTCTCACCCTGCATCGACACATCATATTGTGCCCACAACGCCTTGTCGGTAGATGTCAGTAGTACAAACGGGGTTTGTGCCACTTCTTTACGCGCATCGTATATGTTGACTTGCTCCATATCGATGTCGTAATTCCATAGCGATGTTCCGTCACCAATCAACACAGCGCGCGACGGCGCTTGGGTTTCAAATCGAAAAAGCGATGGCTGTTTTAAAGTCAAATAGCCTTCACCAGTTTTGCCAACGGCCTTTTTATTGGCATCCACCACATGAGACTGGAAACTGGCTTGAAAGGTATTTAACCGCGCAAGTTTGTATTTTAATTGGTCGACAGATTGTTCGTCGGCAACAGAGATTGCAGAAAATAACAACGACGCAAGCAACAACATTTTTTTCATCAGAATACCTTAGGTGGCGGAGGCGCCAATACTTCACGGTTACCGTTATGGCCAGGGCCACTGACGATGCCACAACTTTCCATCGTCTCAACCAATCTGGCGGCGCGATTGTAGCCAATTCTAAAGCGGCGTTGAACACCTGAGACCGAGGCTTTACGACTTTCGGTAACAAAAGCAACTGCTTGGTCAAATAGCGGATCCGCCTCGGCATCATCGTCTTCCATGGTCTCACCTGGAAGCAACGTATCCTCACTGGGCTCACCGCTTAGGATGTCAGGGATGTAATTTGGTTTTCCTCGAGTTTTCCAGTCCGCAACAATCGCATGCACTTCATGGTCATCCACAAAAGCACCATGCACACGGGTCGGCACACCAGACCCTGGTGGTAGATACAACATATCGCCTTGTCCTAACAGACTTTCGGCACCTTGTTGGTCCAAAATGGTACGGCTGTCAATTTTGGACGATACCTGGAACGCCATCCGTGTTGGAATATTCGCTTTAATAAGACCCGTGATCACATCCACGGACGGCCGCTGGGTAGCGAGGATTAAATGGATACCCGCGGCGCGCGCTTTTTGAGCAATACGGGCGATCAATTCTTCGACTTTTTTACCAACAATCATCATCATGTCGGCAAATTCATCAATGACGACAACGATGGACGGCAATTTCTCAAGCAGTGGCGGTTCTCCACGCATATCGTCGCTTGGCCGCCAAAGAGGGTCACGCAGCGGTTTGCCATCGGCAATCGCTTCTTCGACTTTGGCATTGTAGCCTTTTAAGTTACGAACCCCCATGGCCGACATCAGTTTGTATCGCCGTTCCATTTCACCGACACACCAACGCAACCCGTTAGCGGCTTCTTTCATGTCCGTGACGACTTCTGTTAACAAATGAGGAATACCTTCATAGACAGACAGTTCCAGCATTTTGGGGTCGATCATCAAGAAGCGAACATCATCGGGCGTTGATTTGAATAACAAACTACAGATCATCACGTTAACGCCAACCGATTTACCTGAGCCTGTCGTACCGGCAACCAACAAATGTGGCATTTTGGCTAAATCGGCACACACCGCTTTACCAGCGATATCTTTGCCAAGCGCCATGGTTAAATGCGATTTGGCGCCGCTGAACACTTCGTCTTCAATCACTTCGGACAGCCGAACAATTTCTCGGACCTGATTAGGAAGTTCAAGTCCAATAAAGGATTTACCTGGGATCACCTCGACGACCCGAACAGAGATAGCCGATAACGAACGCGCCAAGTCTTTGGATAACCCTGTGATCTTGCTGACTTTCACGCCTGGCGCCAAATCTAATTCAAACCGCGTGACCACGGGCCCAGGGAACACTCCAACAACGCGAGCTTCGACACCAAAATCTAACAATTTGACTTCAACCAAGCGAGAGACACGGTCTAAGTCTTCTTGCGAAATCGGGTTGGTCGTGCGATTGGCCTTTTCCAGCAGCGCAAGTGATGGCAATTCAGTTGGTGCCTTGGCTTTTGTCGGATAAATGACTTCATCCAACTCTTCGTTATCCTCGAGCTCCACCGCAGGCACAACAGGCGCAGCCGCTTGGGTATGCATATAACTTTGGGCCAATTCGTCGGCAGCATAACTATCGTCAATGGTGCTATATGACAGTTCTTCGTCCGCGATATCGTCAATACTGACAAAAGCGCGAGCATCAGTGACTGGATTTAGCGGTTTAATCGGCAATGGTTCAACTTTATGCTCAGGAGCCGGGAAGAAACCACGACTTTGCACATCAACACCCACGTTGATGAGTGAGGATTTGACTACCTGCGCCGGTACTGGCGAGGCTACTGGCTTGGCATAGGCCAAAATAGAGGATTCAGCTTTGATTTCTTGCACCGCGACGGTTGGCTTTACCGCATCGTCATCCGTCAATAACGCATTGAGATCTAACCGAGGTTCATGATCATCGTCTGAAACTTGGCTATGAAATACAGGCTCTTGGCGTTGATATTCTTGCCGTTGATTGGCCGTTTCGTATGCAGGTATCTCAGGTTCATGCGCATGGCTTTGCTCTTGCTTGGCACCTTCAAGCTGGCTGGCAAACGATGGAGAAGCAATCACGGGTTCTTCAACTACAGCTCTGTGCGCTGGCATGGCGTCAACTGGCGCTTCGTTGGTTTTTTGAATCTGGCGTTCACCTTTGGCCAATCGCACCAAAGACACAACACCTGTCGTGACAAGCCAGCCTAAAGAATCAGCCACAGTTAACCAAGAGATGCCTGTTAATAAGGTCAAGCCAATACAAAAACCACACAACAAGGCTAGGGTTGTGCCAGCAAAACTTAAGTGCGGCAACAAGGTTTGCACCAGCAAATCGCCGACAACACCACCGCTGGAATAAATGAATAAATCATCAAAATTCATACTGCTGATAGCGCAGGCTGCCATCACAGACAACAACAACCCTAACAAGCGTTGGCCAAGAATTAAATAATCCAGCGATAACAGGTCTCGGAATCGTCGAAACAGCAGATAGCCACAGAATGCAAAAAATGGCGGAAATAAAAAGGCAACCCACCCAAACACGCACAACAAAACATCGGCAATTTGTGCGCCGACCGGTCCAGCGATATTTTTTACATCAACCGCATAGCCAGTTTGTGACCAACTTGGATCGGCCGAGTCAAAGCTCAGCAATGCTATTAACATAAACACAGCGAGCCCTGAAAATAGGATGAGCCCAACTTCGACAAAACGCTGTGTGCCATTTAACGAAAAAACTGATTTTGCCTGCAAAAGAAGAATCCCAATTTCAATGCGTACAACAGGACTACCATACCAAAGCTAGCATCGTCCTGCATACCTTTATACACCAGCAATCCATGTTGGAATAGCTAGATGCTGTAAATTTAACCAGTTACTGGAACCAAGGTCGTTTGTTTGACTTCTTCCATCACGACATAGGTTCGGCTTTCACGCACACTTGGCAAACGTAACAAGGTTTCTCCTAACAATTCACGATAGGCAGCCATATTGGCCACCCGCGTTTTAAGTAAAAAGTCAAAACTCCCGGACACTAAATGACACTCGAGGATTTCAGGAAGTTTTTGTACTGCTTTGGAGAATTCATCAAAGCCTTCCGGTGATGTTTTACTCAGGGTGATTTCAACAAACACCAACAAGGCCGCGCCAACTTTAGTTGGGTCAACACGAGCGTTGTAACCAAGAATAAAGCCCTCGCTTTCTAGCTTTTTCACACGCTCTAAACAAGGGGTAGCACTGAGCCCTACCCGCTTTGCAAGCTCCACATTGGATAAGCGGCCGTCTAACTGTAATTCGGTAAGAATTTTACGATCAATACGATCTAACTTACGTATCGCTTTATCCGCGCCAAACACCATAGTGATATATCTCGTTTAAATCTAAATTGCAGATGATTATGCTACCAATTAATGCAAATAAAAAGGATAAATCTACAAACCTTTGACTATACTAGCGGAAAATTTTTCCACCCTACACAGGTAATAAACGATGATTATTGGCGTACCTAAAGAAATTAAAAACCACGAGTATCGTGTTGGTATGACTCCAGCCAGCGTTCGCGAGTTGGTTGCGCATGGTCACACTGTCTATGTCGAACACAATGCAGGTCATGGCATTGGTTTTGGCGATGCTGATTACGAAGCTGTTGGCGCAAAAGTATTAGCAACCGCTGCTGAGATTTTTGCCATCGCAGAGATGATTGTAAAAGTCAAAGAACCACAAGCCGTTGAACGTGCCATGTTACGCGAAGGCCAAATTCTGTTTACTTACCTGCATTTAGCTCCGGATTTGCCGCAGACTGAAGATTTGATCAAATCAAAAGCAGTATGTATCGCTTATGAAACCGTCACAGACACTCGTGGTGGCTTGCCATTATTAGCTCCAATGTCCGAAGTTGCGGGTCGTATGTCGATCCAAGCTGGTGCTCGTGCACTGGAAAAATCTTGTGCCGGCCGCGGTATGTTATTAGGTGGCGTGCCTGGTGTTGAACCCGCCAAAGTGGTCGTGATCGGTGGTGGTATGGTCGGTACCAACGCGGCGCAAATGGCTGTTGGTTTAGGCGCTGATGTGGTGGTGTTAGACCGTTCAGTCGACGTATTACGTCGCATCAATGCTCAATTCAACGGCGCCGTCAAAGCAATTTATTCAACCGCTGACGCGTTAGAAAAACATGTGGTTGAAGCAGACTTAGTGATCGGCGGCGTATTGATCCCAGGTGCCGCTGCACCTAAGTTGGTCACTCGTGAGCATGTCCGTAAAATGAAGGCCGGAGCAGCCATCGTTGACGTCGCCATCGACCAAGGTGGCTGTGTTGAAACATCGCATGCCACCACGCACGCGGACCCAACCTACATTGTGGACGATGTGGTGCACTATTGTGTAGCCAACATGCCGGGTGCAGTACCACGCACATCGACATTCGCTCTGAATAATGCAACCTTGCCATTTATCATCAAACTGGCAAATCAAGGGTACAAACAAGCTCTGCTGAGCGATGCACACTTGTTAAATGGTTTGAACGTGATCAATGGTCAAGTGGTCAACCAACACGTTGCCGATGCCTTGGGTTTGAATTTCGTAGACCCACGCCAAGCATTAGCCGCAGTCTAATACAGGCTGAAACGACAAAAACCGAGCTACATGCTCGGTTTTTTTATGGAATAAACGCAACATACTAGGAAATTGTCGAAAGGTTTATTACTGTATCCGCTTGGTTTTGGAGTTTTTTATGAAAAATTTAGTCTGGTTGAGTTTACTGGCATCGATGACCGCCTGCGCATCTGCAGTGCAGTTTAATAAGATCCCACTCACGGTGGCCGATCAAACGATCACCGTACAAGTGGCAGATATCGTCGAAAAACGGATGCGAGGTTTAATGGAACAATCGCCGGTCACTCATGGCATGTTGCTGTTGAACGAGCAACCACGTGACATGGTGTTGTGGATGAAAAATACCCCAAGCGACTTGGATGTGGCATTTTTTGACAGCAACTGGCGCATCGTCCTAATCACCCAGATGCAAGCAAATACAGAAACTCTACATCCTTCAGGCCAAGCCGTGTTAGGGGCGCTTGAGATGCCTCTGCATTGGTTTAGCCAACATCAGGTTAAAATTGGCGATAAGATCCAGAATTGTCAGCTTTATCCGACAAGCTGTTTAGTAGAGACAACGAAGTAAGCCTGAATAATTCAGGCCTTACTCATCCTCATCTTTGTGCAAAAACAAGTCGGTAAAACCCAAACGCTTGAACTCATTTTTACGATAGTCTTTCATCGCAGCACCTTGGCGTGACAAGGCTGCGACTTGACGTTCCATGGCGAGAAACTTCGCCAGATCAACACCTTCAGCTGCAGCCGCCGCTTCGTACATATCGCGATATTTATCAAAGCTAAAAGCAATACGTCGCTCTTGCCCTTGATATTTATAAGTAACATAACGCGCCATTATGCAATGTCCAACGATTTTTGGTTACGAAGCGGATTGGCATACATAGCAGCCAAGTACGGCGCAACGACTGGCTCGACAGTGGCCAAACGTTGTTGCCAAACCTGCAGGGCATCTTTATCGACAGAATCTCCCGCTGCGGCATGATTCACCGGATAGATTTTATAACCTTGGTACACTTGCTGATCTATCAACTGCGCCAGTTGTTCAGGTGTTTCAAACGCTGTATCAAGGTGACCAAAATGGACATGCACCCGACCTTTATGACCGGTGATCCCTTGGATAATGCTTTCGATGTCTTCAAATTCACCTTTTTGATAATCACCTTGGCTGTCACGTTGCCACAACTCATTTGCTTTGGCTGCATCGCAGGGATCCAATTCATAGGACAAACTGACCGGGACAATACGCAGGTTTTGCATATACTCAGTAAAGCTAAGGCCTTGTTGTTTGCCTGCCATATAAAACATTTTTAGAATGGCTGGGTCTGTTGCATCATTGCCATCTTTAGCACGCCCTTCCTTTTGAGCGATCCAAATGTTTTCATGTTCGTGCTGCAGCGAAAAAGCAATGTACGACGATAACTGAGTCAATGCTTTGAGCATTTCACGCGGACCTTTTGCCGAACGGCGCACAATAAAACTCTTGTTTAAACGCATCAGAATCGTCACACAGGTTTTCTTCAGTAAATTATCACCAATAGCGATGCGACAGGTTTTAAAGCCGTGCTGATGCAAGCACCAATTCACCAGTGCTGGGTCCATGGCGATATCACGATGATTACTGATAAACAGGTAACTTTGCGTTGGGTCTAATCGTTCAAGGCCAGAACAAGTCACCCCAGACGTTGAGCGTTTGATGGCTTGCTCAAGGAAAAGCGCGACATGGCGCTGGACCTGCTCGACGGTATGGTATTTCTGTAGTTTACGGCGTAACGCCCAAGTGACCAAAGGTTTAATACAACGTCCCAACACGCCTTTGATGCCCCAACGGTACTGAATTATCGCATCCAAAAATTCTGGATCTTGGATGAGTTGATCAATAGCAGCAGCAACTTCGGAATCATGGTAAGGACGAATATCGTCAAAGTTAAGGTCGTTCAACGTAAAATCTCGTATCCAATTGGACTGAATTGCGCATTGTCGCTGTTTTCTGCGGTTATGAATAGCCAGAGCTGAGCATGGCTGGCTATTTTATCATCAGAACACGTTGAGATCTGACCAGTTAAGCGGAACGCGAAAACGCAGGCTGTTGATTGGGAGGATTTATTGCGAGTGGCCGTAAGCGGTTAAAAGGCACCTGAACAACCTGTCCGTGCGCAATAGATTTGCCTTGCAGAGTGACAATAGGATGCAAAAGTAAGACTAAAGCATTCAAATCGGTTTGGGCAATCACTAACCCCGAAGCAGGATGTTGGCCACATAACTGCACAAGCATACCAACATCACAAGGTGTGCTTTGCAGATAATCGAACCAAAAACCACGACACGCTGGCCAGGGTTGCTTCACTGCAGCAACGGCATCTAGGCTAGCCGCCAGAGTCGAGGCCTCATCACAAAAATAGTGACAGAGCTGATGTTGGAAAAACCATAAAAGCTCTACATCTTCCACGCTAAACGGGGCAGACCAACCCTGCCCCACGCTAAAGTGCGTTTGGTGGCAAAATCCACGGCCAGCAAGTTCAAGTTTGCCTTGGTTTTCGCGCCATAACCAATCGGGTTGAGGTTGCATCATCAAGCGTCTCCTGTGAGTCAAGCCATTATCAAACGGCGAGATCTCACAGGGAAATACCATTATGTTCTGAACAAAACGGATCGATCACGGATCGTTATAAGCTATCTACGATCGTCTTGATTAAGCGAGGGCCTTGATAAATAAAGCCAGTATACACTTGTAGCAAGTTTGCTCCCGCAGCCAGCTTTTCTTTAGCTGCTTCGCCACTATCAATCCCGCCGACGCCAATGATAGGAAAATCAGGGCCAACGGCTTGGCGTAATTGAGAGATAACTTGTGTACTTTTCTGACGAACGGGTTGACCACTTAAGCCACCGACTTCAGCACCATACCGTAAATGGGCGACAGTACTTTTGTCGAGTGTGGTGTTCGTCGCGATAGCTCCATCCATTTTGCTGCGCAGCAAAGTATCCGCAACCTGTTCAACGGCAATAGCATCCATATCCGGCGCAATTTTTACGAAAACAGGCACATATTTATCAAATTGAGCCTGTAGATCCAATTGATCGTTTTTAACACTTTGTAGCAAATCATCTAATGCTTCGCCAAACTGTAAATCACGCAGACCAGGTGTGTTGGGTGATGAGATATTAACAGTGATGTAAGATGCATGTGCGTAGACCTTACGCATACAGGCAATATAATCGTCTTTACCTTGTTCGTTTGGGGTGTCTTTGTTCTTACCAATATTGATACCAAGCACACCTTTATATTTGGCTTTTTTGACGTTTTCGACCAGATAATCAACACCTTTGTTATTAAACCCCATGCGATTAATAATGGCATTCGCTTCCGGTAAACGGAATAACCGGGGTTTGTCATTGCCAGCTTGTGGCCGTGGTGTCACAGTTCCGACTTCGATGAAACCAAACCCCATCTGGCCAAAGGCATCAATACACTCGCCGTTTTTATCTAAGCCTGCGGCAAGCCCAATGGGATTATCAAATTGAATACCCGCAATCTTTACGGGCTTCGCTTGAACTTGTTGACGCCATAACAGTGACATAGGCGTATGTTGCAATAATTTCATGCTGCCTAAGGCAAAGTGATGTGATTGTTCTGCATCAGCCAAGAACATGGCTTGACGAGCAAGTGAGTAAAACATAAGGATCCCTTAAAAAAATGCCCCGGCGATGGCGGGGCATTTTACCTGTGTCAGCAGAAGAACGCCAAGTAAGCGTTCTAAGCCGGATTATTTAACATCGCAATGATGGCTTAACAACATCAATTCACGAAGTGCCACTGAGAACTTGGCGAATTCATGGCTCTTGGTTGTTTTAAACTCTGCCAGCATCAAGCGCCAACGTGACAGTACCGCGTCATTCGCTGCCAGCCATTTACTGATAATAGCGTCGGCATCGGTTGAACCAGCGGTACCACGCACCACGACTTGTGATAAGGCACGTTGTTGCCAATCCAATTCTTCACGGTAGGACGCTCGAGCCAAAGCTTGCCAATGGTTTGCCACTGGCTGTGCAGTGATTTGCTCCAAGAACCAGTGTAGATCTAAACGCTCGCCCAGTTTGAAATACGTTTCTGCAACCAGTTTCAAATCTGCTTTTTCGGCATCAGCGACTTGCGCAATGTCCATCACCGAGAACACGGTACTTAATTGCGACATATAACGAGCAACAGAGGCAGGTACACCCTGCTGCACAAGTTGTTGCTCGCTAGCATGCAACTGAGCACCTTCAGCGCTGGCTAACAACGATTGCAGTTCATTAGAGATGACCGCAAAGGCAGGTTTGAAGAACTCGATGGTCTGTTCGATGCTCATCGCTTTGTTGCGATGGCGTAAGAACCAACGGGTTACACGACGCATGGTGCGACGAATTTGGAACAATAAACGAGTTTGCAGTGCGCTCGGGATGCTGGTATCTAAGTCATTTAATTGAGACCAAATGCCTTCGATATCAAACAATTCACGACCAATGGCATAACTAATCGCCACTTCAGAAACAGTCGACCCAGTTTCCTCCATCATCCGATGGGTAAAGTTTGCGCCCATGTCATTAACTAACAAGTTAGCCAATTTGGTGGCAATGATTTCTGCTTTTAATGGATGGTGTTCCATATCAGCAGCAAATTGTTGTTGTAAAACAACTGGGAATGCACCGAATAGGAATTTTTTGAAATACAGGTTTTCAAAAATCTCCGGTAACACCAACTGCTCTTTTAACACCATTTTGCCGTATGCAGTCAGAATAGCCATTTCTGGACGAGTCAGGCCTTGGCCTTTAGCCATACGCTCTGCAAGCACTTCATCACTTGGTAAAAACTCAAGTTCACGGTTTAACTTGCCATCTTTTTCTAGAGCATGAATAAAGCGCATGTATTCTTTGAGTTGCTCTGCCCCCAAGGACATCGACACCGAGATACTCTGTGTTTGACGGTAACAGTCGTTGATAACGATGTCCGCGACGTCATTGGTCATGGTGTATAGCAATTCATTACGTTGCTTGAGCGTCATGTCGCCGCTGGATACCAAGGCGTTCAACAAAATTTTGATATTTACTTCGTTGTCTGAGCAATCTACACCGCCGACGTTATCAATAAAGTCGGTATTGATACGACCACCGTTTTGCGCATACTCGATTCGACCCCGTTGTGTGGTCCCTAAGTTACCACCTTCACCAATGATCTTCGCTTTTACGTCTTTACCGTTGACGCGCAGCGGTTCAGAGGCGCGATCGCCAACTTCAGCATGCGTTTCGTCTGACGCTTTGACATAAGTCCCGATACCACCATTCCAAATCAAGTCTACCGGCATCATCAAAGCGGCACGGATGAACTCATTTGGAGTTAAAGCAGTCGCGTCAGTACCTAACATTTGTTGAATTTGTGGAGTCAACTTAATGGATTTGGCACTACGTAAAAATACGCCACCACCTTCAGAGATCAACGCTTTGTTGTAGTCATCCCAAGTCGATGTGGGTAAACGGAACATGCGGTCACGCTCTTCGAACGAACGCGCTGCATCTGGATTCGGATCCACAAAAATATGCATATGGTTAAAGGCAACTTGCAAGCGAATATGCTTCGATAACAACATACCGTTACCAAACACATCCCCTGCCATATCACCAATACCGACACAGGTAAAATCGGTCGATTGGCAATCGATACCAACTTCTCGGAAGTGACGCTTCACCGACTCCCAGCCGCCACGCGCGGTGATCCCCATGCCTTTATGGTCATAACCGTTGGAACCACCAGATGCAAATGCGTCACCCAACCAATGGTTGTATTCAAGCGATATCGCGTTGGCAATGTCCGAGAACGTCGCGGTACCTTTATCCGCAGCAACCACTAAATATGGGTCATCTTCGTCTAAACGAACAACAGACTTCGGCGGCACAATGGCGCCGGCAACGATATTATCCGTGATATCCAATAAACCACGAATAAAGGTGCGGTAACACTCTTTACCTTCATTAAGCCAAGCCTCACGGCCACCAGTCGTTGGCAGTTTCTTACAAACAAAACCACCTTTAGCACCGACAGGCACGATGACGGTATTTTTCACTTGTTGAGCTTTGACCAAGCCCAACACTTCTGTACGGAAGTCTTCACGACGATCGGACCAACGCAGACCACCGCGAGCAACCTTACCACCGCGTAAATGGACACCTTCAACGCGTGGCGAATACACAAAAATTTCGAAGGCTGGCAGCGGCAATGGCATGTCAGGAATCAATGACGGACGTACTTTAAAGGAAATGTACGGCTTAATACTGCCATCGTTGGCTGGTTGGAAATAGTTGGTACGAACCATTGCTTGAATAATGGCCAGGAACCGACGAACAATACGGTCATCATCCAAGTTTGATACATGTTCCAGCTGTGCCAGAATTTCAGCTTCGATGCCTGCAATGGTTGCGGCATTCGACGTTGAGGCTGGATCAAATTTGTGGTTGAACAATTTCACCAACAAATTAGCTAAGACTGGATAACGTCCAAAGGCTGATTCAACATAACTTTGGCTAAAAGTACCGCCGATTTGGCGTTTGTATTTCGCAAATGCGCGTAACAATGAGGCTTCACGACCGGTTAAACCAGCACCTAGGATTAAGCGGTTGAAACCATCATCTTCTAAATCACCACGCCAAACTTTGGCAAAGGATTCTTGGAACAGTTGTTGAGCCACTTCGAAATCCAGCGAAATTTTACCATTTAACTCCATGGTAAAATTCAACACCCAGCTGACTGAACCATCTGGGCAACGCACACAATATGGCGTTTCACCAATGACACGTAAACCAAAGTTCTCCAACATCGGTAACACGTCGGACAAATGAATTGGTTTGTCTTTATGGAACAGGTTTAAACGAACCGCGTTGCTATCGGCCGCTTCTTCTTGCGGGCGATAAAACAGCATTTCTAACGTGTGATCATCCGTTAATGCTTCCAACTTCGCGATATCTACCATCGCATCGCTTGGTAACATCTCTTCTTTGTAGGCACGCGGGAATGCATTGACGTATTTAGTCGATAACTCACGGCCTTTTAACTCACCAAAGGTACCAACCAACGACGATGAGAGTTTATCTTCCCAAGTCCGAGCGGCTTCAACTAAATTTTGTTCGATTTCTTTCACATTGAACTCGATATTGCTATTTGGGATCCGCACAAGGTAATGGGTACGTGCAAGTACAGATTCTGAGAAATAGGTCGTAAATTCTACAGGTTCTGTTGTACCTAAATAATTCTGCAGAATTTGTTGGGTTTCACGACGAAGCTGGGTGTTATAACGTTCGCGTGGTACATAAATCATCGCCGACACGTAACGCCCAAACGCATCTTTGCGCATAAACAAGCGAGTCATATCACGCTCTTGCATTTGCAAGACGCCATTGGCTACATCGGCTAGTTCAGAGACATCCGCTTGAATAAGCTCATCGCGAGGATATGTTTCAAGGATATTCAGCAGCGCTTTATAAGCGTGCGTGCCGCGAGCAAAGCCAGAGGCTTCCATCACTGCCGCGACTTTATCTTTAAGCAGTGGAATATCGGCAGCGCTATTGTTGTAAAGCGATGAAGAGTACAGACCAATAAAGCGATCTTCACCAATAACCTGGCCGTTTTCGTCAAACCGTTTAATGCCAACATAGTCGATATAAGCTGGGCGGTGCACGCGAGATTTTTGATTTGTTTTTGTTAAAATCAACAAATCTGAAGACAACGCTTGTTTACGAGCGACGTCTGGCAATTCGCTCAGTACTAAATCACGAGCATTAGAACGACGCATCAAGCCTAGAGAAGACGCTGCGACCCCTTCAATGCGGTAATCGCCCTGCACCGGCACCATGTTATATTGGCGGTAGCCTAACAACGTAAAGTTGTCATCGACCAACCAATGAAGAAAATCCAAGGCTTGTTGCCGTTGTGCAGGTGTTGCCTTGCCTGCGTTTTTCTCAAGCCCTGCGATCACATCTTGCAGTTTTTGCAACGTCGGACGCCAATCTTGCACAGCCAACGTTACATCTTGCATGACAGATTCAAGCTCATGCACCAATCCATCCATCACCGTTTTATCGGTCATCCGATCGATTTCGATATGGAATACGGTTTGATTGGTAGAAGGATTCGGCTTGGTTCCTAATTTATGGAACTCAACAATTGCGGACTTCTCATCACGGAATGTCTGCAATGGATGATGCAACATCAAATGTGCCGTGATGCCACTACGATTTAAGGCAATACGCAGCGAATCGACTAAAAAAGGGCTGTCTTTTAAAACTAACTCGACAATCGTATGTTTTGACTCCCAGCCGTGTTTTGCAATTTCTGGGTTAAAAACGCGGATCTTCGCGTCATCGCCGGCATGGGCATTAAAAGTTTGCCACAGACTTAATGCGGCGCCATACAGATCACTATCAGTGCGGCCGATCAGGTCTTCTGGTGCAACACGTCCATAGAGTGTCAGTGCAAATTGCTCAACCAAGTCCACTTGGTCTTTCACCCGTTGACGGATGAGTTTACAAACGTTTTGTAGTAGTACTGAGGGTTGACCGTCTATCAGTGCCATTTTTTGTATCCTTATAGGGTTCCGCGTTTGGGGGTGGCGGAACTGTGCATTACATACAGAGCGTGTCAGGTGCGAAGTTTATTGCCAATTGTAGCCCTTTTCGAGCATTATTTTTTATCAGCATACTGGTTGTACCAGCCGTAAAATACCGATTTGCAAGGATATTCAGCAGAATCGGATAGAAAATCGACGACAATCGAGCTAGAGATGGTTATTGCATAAATATGCAGAGATTAAAAATCTCAAAACGGCCATAAAAAAATTTGCCGTTTGGTCATCATTCGGGCTCTTTCCCAGTAAACCAACAGGTTAGCTCTTGAATGAAGTAAAGACCCTAAATTGGCGTTTGTCATTCGGTCCAGTGGTGGACTTTGTGATGCCTAAAAATAAAAAAGCCTGTTAGCATCACTAACAGGCTTCTTGAAACAACCTTTAATTAGGCTTTTTGTTGCCGCCAGAACAACGACGCTAGTGCAGGTAATACAAACACCGCTCCTAACATGTTCACCACAAACATAAACGTTAAGAGGATCCCCATATCCACTTGGAATTTAAGCGCAGAAAAGGCCCAAGTGCTAACGCCAATAGCTAAGGTCAAGCCAGTAAAAATCACAGCAGAACCTGTAGAGCGCAGTGCGTCTTCGTAAGCTTGACGTAACGGCACACCGTTGCGAAGCGGCTGGGTCATATTGGTTAAAATATAGATACCATAATCAACGCCGATACCTACACCCAATGCAATCACAGGTAACGTTGACACCGTCAGACCGATGTTCAGATACGTCATCAGTGCTGTCGCAAGCATGGTTACCACATACAACGGAATAATGACGGACGCGGTAGCCTTCACCGAGCGGAAGCTCACCAAGCAAAGCAAGATCACCGCGCCATAAACATACCAAGTCATAGGATCTTGCGCTTCAGCAACCGCTTCATTGGTTGCTGCCATGACGCCAACAGGACCCGAGGCTAAGGTAAATTTCACGGTATCGTCATTGAGCTCCGCAGCTAATTTTTTTGCAGCTGCCACAACACGTTCAATCGTTTCAGCTTTATGGTCATTTAAGAACACAATAATTGGCATCACAGAGCAATCCGCGTTTAATAATCCGGTACTTGTTTCAACACGACTTGACGATTGAACTAAAGATTCTGTGGTGCGAGGTAAGACACGCCATTTCAAGTTGCCTTCATTAAAGGCTGCGTTGATAGACTTGGACACGGATGCCAGAGAAATAGCACTTTGCACACCTTCGATGTTTTCAATTTGCCATTGGAATTGATCAACCTTCTGCATAATGGGGAAGAAGGTACAACCATTGCTCTGCGTTTCGACCATCACGTTAATGTAATCCACAGAGATGGCATACCGATCTGTGATTAAAGCGGTATCTAAGTTATAACGTGAATCTTGATGCAACGCGGCTGCACCGGCATTTAAATCACCGATTTTCAGATGTTTACTTTGTACATAACCAAAGGCAAACAGTGCAGCGGTGATGGCTAAGATAATCATCGCAGGTTTGCGTTCAGTGCAAGCCGACAAGGTTCGCCACAATTTATCTGCCATGGGCGACGGCGCTGAAACACGATGAATATAGGCGTCACTGAACTTGATGTAAGACATCAACACGGGTAACAAGAACAAATTCGTTAAAATCACCACGCCTACACCAAGGCTTGCGGTGATGGCAAGTTCACGAATGACGCCAATGTCGATGGCCAATAAGGTGATAAAACCAATAGTGTCTGACAGTAGCGCTACACCACCAGGGATCAGCAGTGCTCTAAAGCTGGCTTGAGCTGCGGTTTTTGCATCCATCCCGGCCGCGACATTTCGACCGGTCGCATTGATCATCTGTACCCCATGGCTCACACCGATGGCAAAGATCAAAAACGGCACCAAAATAGACATAGGGTCAATACCGAATCCGATAACAGTCAATAACCCCATTTGCCACATCACTGCGACCAACGAACAGACAATAGGTAAAATGGTCAGTTTGAATGATTTCGAGAATAGATAAACCATGATGCCGGTAATTAAGATAGCTACCGCAAAAAACACCAAGACACCACGAGCACCATTCGCGACATCCCCAACCATTTTCGCAAAACCAATGATTTGAATGCTGATGACATCATTTTCAAATTTTTGGCGAACGTCCTTCTCTAACGCGTTGGCAAACGCAATGGTATCCAACTTTTGCTGAGTTTCCGGGTTTATCTCTTGCAATTGTGCCGTGATCATGGCGCAACTGTAATCGTCGGCGATCATGCGTCCGACAATACCGGACTTGTCGATGTTTTGCCGAACCGTCGCAAGACCCTCTTGGTCAAACTTAAAATCTGCAGGGATCACGGGGCCGCCGGCAAAGCCATCTTCGACGACTTCAACGAAACGGGTACTCGGGCTAAAGATAGATTTAACTAAGACCCGGTCCACACCAGGCATGTAATACACCTGCTCATGGATTTCTTTAAAGCGCTTAAAAAAATCTGGATTAAAAATATTGCCTGAAGCATCACAGACCGATACCAGAATGTTATTGGCACCACCAAAATCCTTGGCGTGCTTCATGTAGGTCTGCATGTAAGGATGTTGCAACGGGATGTTTTTGGTAAACGCAGCATCGAGCTTAATTTGCGAGGCTTTAAATAATAAAAAGAGGGTTGCCAACACAAAGGCCAAGATCACAAAACCACGATGGCGGAATAACGCGTATTCACACTTATTGACGAATCGATTCATACTCATTTTTTACCCGCCGTAACTTCATTTTGGCGTATTCCAACTTCGGTCACTGTGATTAAACGTTCCGCATCACGCAAGGCATTTAACACCGCTTTGCCATCAGGCTGTTTGATTGCCTCAAAACTGACGGCATCATCTTTACTCACTAGCAAGGAGCCTGAATTACCGGATATCACAAAACCGTCTTGAGTGGCCGTTACACTATTAAAGGTCGCCGCCACATGCAGACTTAAAGGCTGCCAAGTCTGTCCGTCATCACGACTGACGAAGGCATGACCGCGTAAACCAACTACCACCAAAGTGCCAGTTGTACCGCGCGCAATACCAAACAGCGAACCTTGATAAAACGATTCATGACGTTGCCAGCTTTTACCAAAATCATTGCTTCGGGCATACAGACCGCCCTCGCCAACCATATGCAGGGTTTCTCCGACTCTAACAATCCGATTTAAATGCGGTAGAACAGAATTTGCTTCTTCTTCAAAAGCCGCTGGATCTGATGTTTTGAGTTCATTCAGAACCGCCTGATCATCCGCATTGGCAAGTTCGGCATGATACTCTTGCACCCAAGTCGCGCCAGCGTCTTGAGTTCTTAATGTCAAGCCATAAGCGCCGATAGCCAAGCCTTCAGAATCATTTTTAAAAACAATATCAAACAAAGGTTTATCTAATTCCGGCGCGAATTTTTGCAGTTGCCATTCTTGGCCACCATTTGTCGTACGCAAAATAGTGACATCATGACCTACGGCCCAGCCTTGCTGATTATTTACGAAAAACACCGAATTAAGATTGGACTGAACTGGCACCTTAGCCTGCTGCCATGTCGCCCCATCGGCGCTTAATAGAATGTGTCCACGCTCGCCTGCTACAACATAACCAGCATCCGTTTTGATGATGTCGGTCAGAATTGACTTGTCTGCACGAGGTTGCATATATGCAGCTTGAGGTGCGACTTGAGCGTGAATGGCGCTAGAAACACTGAACGCCAAGCACAATGAAGCTGTATATAACTTTAATTTCATTAGAGTTTTTACTCGGGTATTTCTTTGAAACAAAAACGGTTGGCACCTAGGCCAACCGCTTTTCTATAAAGTGACAGATTAACGAGTTCCTTCGCGGCGCAGAGCTGCTGGTGTGAAATCGTTATCAGACAACTTCACAGAGAAATCGTACATCTTATCTTCGTTATCCAACCCGATTGCGATATAACGACGCGAGTTCAGATCGTGATAAACCTCTAAGGTACTCCAGTGTGTTGGCACTTCGTAATAGTTCAAACCATGTGCTGTCGCGACACGATAAAGCTGACCACGAGCGTCGTATAAATCAGCTACGTGTACTTGCCAGCTATCCTCGTCAATGAAGAACACCCGTTTGCCATACACATGGCTGATGCCAGATTTTAATGACGCTTCAACCACCCAAACGCGGTGCTTTTCCCAACGGACTAAGTCAGGGTTAATGTGGCCTGGTTTTAAAATATCGGGATATTTCACGTCTTTGCTGTGCAGCTTGTAGCTGTTATACGGAATATACATTTCTTGCTTACCGACTAACTTCCAATTGTAACGATCTGGAGAGCCGTTAAACATGTCGAAATCGTCTGTGGTACGCAGACCATCAGACGCCGTACCTGGTGCATCATAAGCAACGTTAGGAGCGCGGCGTACACGACGTTGGCCGGTGTTATAAGTCCACGCTTGACGTGGAGTTTTCACTTGGTCCATCGTTTCATGCACTAACAGAGCGGTACCTGCTAAGCGTGCGGGCTCTGTCACAGATTGCTTGAAACGGAACAGAATGTTTTCTGTTTCAAGCGCTGCAGGCGTAGCCGAAGGCTCTGAGTACTTGAACATAATTTGTTCATCAAATTTGATCAACGTAAACTTGCCATCCGCCGTTGGTGCAGCCTGACCACCGTTACGAGTCGCAGCGACACCGCGGAAACGTAAGGTGTGGTTCCAAATAGCTTCTAAACCATTGGCTGGGATTGGAAATGGAATACCAATAGCAGCATTCTTAATACCGTTACCACCTTCGACTAATTCAGCCGTAGCAGCAATTTTCTTAGTCGCATCATACACATATTGTGGATATGACGCAGAACGACGGGTTTGGTAAACATTCATCTTGAATGTCGGATACAAGTCAAACAAAGCAATTTGGCCTGGTGACAAATTGGATTTGTATTTATCCAAATTGGACTTGTCGATTGTAAACAGCACTTTGTCTGCGGCAAATGGGTCGACATGGTGGCTACCAGGGGTATAACCAGCAGGAGCAGCAGTAATACCGCCCTCCCATGCTGGAATTGAACCGTCTTTATTGCCGGCTTTTTCAGCACCCATTGGCGTTAAATCTTGGCCTAAACGGGCGACTTGGTCTGCTGGCAATTTAGCCTGTACGCCGAACGCGAATGCGAGAGCTACTGCAGAAGATAACAGAGATAGTTTTTTCATAATGCTCTCTTCTCCCTTAGAATGTGTATTTGACGTTGAACGAGACAAAGTCTCGGTCTTCAGTGTTGTTGGTGGTGCCGACGCCGCCAAAGAAAGCGTTGTAGCTCACTTCTGCAGATAATTCACTCAGATAATCAATACCTAACGAATAGCTCAGCGATTTTTTATCTTCCGAGAACATGAACAGTGGATCAGGCGTAATACCGTTCACGTCATGGGCGAAGGTTAAACGTTGTGTTAAGTTGGTGCCTGCAAATACGTTGTTGTAGTTTGCGATAGCCACCAAACGATAGCCCCATGCAGACGCTGTAGGGAATGGGTTGGTTTCAGCCCCATTGGACACGCCAGTATGCAAGCCAGACTTGTTAATTAATTGACCCGACGCGTTAGTGCCTAACAAAGGACCACCCGAGCGATCTGTGTTCGGACCATTTAAACGCAGAACATCTTGATCTGGCATATCTTGGATCTTAATGCCGCCAATCTCAGCCAATAACGTTAAGTTGTCAGTTTTCAGCACAGGACCAAAAATATGAGTAACGGTCATCTGGGCTTGTAAGGTATCAGATAAGATAAAACCTTGGGCAAATTCACCCGGTTTTACTTTGTTGCCATCAACACGACCAATCTGTGAAATACCTGCCAAATCTGGACGTAAACCTGCATTTGCTAATTGCTCAGGCATACCAGCGTACAAAATTTCAACGTCATCAATTTGCAGCGGTTCATCTTGACGGTAAGCCAATTCACCAGCAACCGAAGTGCCGTCTAATGTGGTGTTGAAACTAAAACCGTACAACTTGATATCTTCTGGGTACTGAATAAAACCTTTGGACATCGCCGATAAGTTGCTGACGTTATCTTCAGTAATTTTATTTGATGCCATGTAAATCAAATCGGACTGAATAGCAGCAGAACTGAAATTAGACGCACGTCCCGAAATAACTGGGGTACGGCTGTGATAATTCATGTAGTACAACGCAAGTTCAGTATCACCGAGCTCAGGTGAGAAATATTCGAATTTCACACCATACTGACCGCCATCTTTAGGCTTGATTTCACCAGCTTCACCTTTAGGGCGCAGCGTTACTTTCGTCGGCCATGCCAAATAGGCTTGCGATAATTGCAGAACAGCGGCTTGAGCAGCGGCTTTTTGTGCGGCGCTTGCACTGGCGCTATTCAGAACCGCCAACGGCGCAGCCGCAGCTGTACCTAAGGAATTCAAACCGGCTAATAAAGTGCTCAAATCGATATCTGGGTTACCAGCAAAACCAAGTTGAATGTTTTGCGCATAACCGCCTTTACCGGCGAAGTCGTTGGTGGAGAAGTATGTACCTGGCACTGGCAGATAGCTATTTTGCCAGTCGTATTGATAAAACACTTCTGCAGACATGTTTTCTGACAGACCTAACGAAGCCCATACCATGCCTACAGGAATGTAGGCTTCTTTTAAGTCAGCGCCAGGTAAACGGGCGATGCCCACATCGATAGGCGTGATGTTAATGCCGTGCTGAATCAGGGTACTTTCACCCCAGCTTAACACTTGGTTACCGACGCGGATGGATAACGGGTTAGCCCCATCATTTAACGCAAAGTTGGCAAAAACATAAGCATCGAGTAAACGAATATCTTTACACGCTAATTCTTCACCTTCCTTGTCAGCACAAGGGTCAACATAATTGCCCGAGACTGGGTTGGTGTAACGACCCTTTTTGTCCATTAAGGCTGAGTCGTAGAAATACATGAAACGGGTAAAAGCACCAAAATCGCCTTTTTTAATCGACAACTCATGGGTGCCTTTGAACAAGGATGAAAATTGGTCACCTTTATCGTAATTCAGGTTACCAGCATCACCGTTGCTTGAATATGCGCCAGGCTTTGACCAAATTTCCGATGCTGGATAGATGGTGTTGGTTGCGGCGTTATAGCCAGTCCAGTTGAAACGAGGATGATTGACTTTACTGATGGTATCCCAGTTTCGGTCTTCGGCACGCCAGCTAGAGCCGTAAGATAATGTTGAATCGAAAACAACTTCGACATCATCCGCGAAGGTAAACGACGCGGCTTGTACGGAGGTTGCAGACAAGGCTAACAATGCGGATGCGACACCCAGTGCTAAGCTTGACTTAGCAAAGGTTTGATGCCTGTTGATCATGTTGGATTCTCCCCCCTGTCCCTGCAGGTATATTTTGTTTTTGTAATACGTGACTCACAACTGCTCTGATCTGTGGTCACTTAGCTAAAATAATTACATCATTTTTTAGCAGGCGCAAGGCTTGCCTTCTGTCAAATCTGTTGATTTGTCACCAGTTTTTCTAAAAAACTACCACTTTCGCTGAAATGCCTTCCTCATTCAGTTTAACTGCTTTATCAAAACCGCAAGTTTAATTAGCTAAATTAATGATATATAAACATAAAAAGGCGCCCTGACCATGCTGCGTTTTAATTCATCGTTTAAAGTTTTTACTCTAAATAATTTTTTCTAAGCGAATAAACCGACCGCTGTGGTCTGTGTCCAGCACAAAACGACCATCTAAGCCATGATGGGTAAAAAAGGGTTGGAAATGGCGAATTTCGAGCTGAATTTTGAGGCCTTGATCTGTCACAACAATGACCGAGGTCGCATGCTGTCTGTAATATGCTAGCACCTGTTCGGGTGCTAGCTTGGCGGAAAACACATAACGGGGCATTACAAACTACGTTGCACTTTTTCAAATAAGTCGCTACTAATCGACGAAAGCTGTGTCAGCGTCAACAATTGTGCGCGCATCTGTTGTTGACGGGTTTCATCGTAGTGACGCCATGACAATAAAGGGGTCACTAAACGTGCCGTCAACTGTGGGTTTTGACTATCCAACTTACAAATCACATCACATAAAGTTTGATAGCCGCGGCCATCCGCAGCATGAAATTGCCAAGGGTTGGCTTGACTAAACGCCAAATATACGGCTCTCACCCGGTTGGGATTGGTCCAATCAAACTGAGGACGAGCAACTTGTTCGGCAATAAACTGATAGACCTCTGGTGTCGGAATTGACACGATAAGGGCTGATAATTTGTCGAATAACTGCGGATTGTCGCCAAAGTCTTGGTAGAACTCTGCGAGAAGATGAGTGCCCTTCGCCATGCTTGGATTTGTCGCAATGACTTTGAGCGCAGCGATCCGATCGGTCATGTTATCTGCTTGACGGTAATGCGTTGTTACGATGTCAAGATTGGCTTCGGTGACAGCCAGATACTCAAGACAACAATTACGCAGCTGTCGCATGCCAATTTGCTTTGGTTGATATGCATAGGCTTCTGGCTGCAACTGGGTGTAGCAAGCGGTCAATTCCGTGTGCAGTGCAGCAGCAACGGCAGCCACACATGCACTGCGTGTCGCCAACAGTGCTTCAACCGGCACCGGCTGATATTGACCAGCTAACACATCATAGGTCGGAATGCTAAGTAACTCAGCGATGAACGCCAAGTCACCTGCGCTATGAGTTAACCAATCTCGATACACCGAAACTAATGCATCCGGCAGTTTGATGTCAGTTGCACCAAGCTGCTGTCTGATAATGTTCGACCACAACGTCTGCATGGCATCCCAACGCGCCACGCCATCCTGACTGGATTTCGCAATCAAAATCAGTTGGTCAATGCTATAACTAAACTCGAATTTGACCGGTGCAGAAAAATCTGCAAACAACACTGGTACAGTCGATGGCGAAAGCCCTTCAAACGTAAAGTGTTGTTCTTGTTCATTGAATTCCAAAATACCATGTTGTTGTAGCTCGCCATCCGCACTTAGCAACTCATAGCGGACAGGGATCACAAATGGCAACTTGGCACTGCCATCGGCCGTTGCTGGCGTACCCTGATGTAAGGATAATTCAGCACGATTGGACGCAGGTTGGCTAAACTGCACCGTGACGAATGGCGTACCTGCTTGCGAGTACCACCGCTTGAACTGGCTCAAATCAGCCCTATTGGCATCCGCCATCGCGGCGACAAAATCGTCACAGGTCACTGCTTGGCCATCATGACGGTCAAAATACAAGTCCATGCCACGGCGAAAGCCTGCATCGCCTAGCAGGGTATGCATCATGCGGATCACTTCCGCACCTTTGTCGTACACAGTCACGGTGTAGAAATTATTCATCTCCAGCACCAATTCGGGCCGGATCGGATGCGCCATCGGCCCTGCATCCTCTGCAAACTGGGCGGTGCGTATGGTTTTTACCGCATCGATGCGACACAAGGTAGGCGAGCCCATAGCGGCTGAAAATTGTTGGTCGCGAAAGACTGTAAGGCCTTCTTTTAACGACAATTGAAACCAATCACGACAGGTTACCCGATTGCCGGTCCAGTTGTGAAAATACTCATGGCCAATAATGCTTTCAACGTTAAAAAAATCAGTGTCAGTCGCAGTACTATTATCTGCGAGTACATATTTACTGTTGAAAATGTTTAAGCCTTTATTTTCCATGGCCCCCATATTGAAGAAATCCACAGCAACAACCATGTAGATATCTAAGTCATATTCTCGCCCATACACCTCTTCATCAAACGCCATAGCCCGTTTGAGTGCCTCAACGGCAAATGAGGCTTGAGCGGCATAACCAACATCGACATAAAATTTGATCGCGACGTGGCGGCCTGACCGGGTCACAAAGCGATCGACGACTTCATCAAAGTGGCCAGCAACCAGCGCAAACAAATAACAGGGTTTGGGAAATGGATCATGCCAGGTCACATGCATCAGCCCATCATCGCGTTGCTGACGAGCGACCAAATTGCCATTACCAAGCATGTAGGGATATTCTGCCGGATTGGCTATGATATGCGTCGTAAAGACAGCCATCACATCAGGCCGGTCCAAGTAGTAGGTGATACGACGAAAGCCCTCCGCTTCACACTGCGTGCAATAGGCTCCATTACTTTGATACAAGCCTTCCAGGGCTAAATTCTCTTTGGGGGCAATTTCAGTCACGATCTTTAACTCAAACTGCTCTGGCAACGCATCAAGCTTGAGTTGATCTGGTTCTAATTGATACTCAGTCCAAGGTTGGTTATTAACCTCAACCGACAACAATTTTAAATGCTGCCCTGCAAGCACTAAGCTGCGAGATGTCGTTATAGCCCGCACTTGACTGACAGCGGTGACACGCGTTTGCGTCGGATGAAGTTCAAACGTCAGTTCAATGGCGTCGATACTAAAGTCGGGTGGCAAGTAATCAGCTAAGCGTTTGGCAGTAGATAGTTGAGTCATAACACGTCTCTAAAACGAAGTTTCATTGAGTATAAAGAAACAAGGCCTGTTCGCACAGGCCTTGTTGTTTTAGGCTTTGATGGGTAAATCGGCTTGCACCGCCGGTGGTGGTGTCAATTTTAAAATCTTAATCCCCAAATAACCGTAGATGATGGCAAGCAGTGGGTTAATCAGATTAAAAAATGCGTAGAACAGATAATCCAGTGGATTGACACCCAACACGCCGTTCATGTAAGCGCCACAGGTATTCCATGGGATCAGCGGACTGGTAATAGTGCCGCCATCTTCGAGGGTTCGAGACAGATTCACCGGCGCTAAACCACGTGCCGCGAATTCTTCTTTATACATGCGACCAGGCATCACAATCGCCATGTACTGATCTGCCGCTAAAATATTGGTGGCAACACAAGTTAGGATCGTCGATGCCACTAACGAACCTGTCGATTTAGCACGTGCTAGGATCACTTGCACAAAACGCCGTAACAAGCCAGTACGTTCGAGCACGGCACCATAGACCATCGCCGACATAATCAGCCACACGGTATTGGTCATTTTTGACATGCCACCGCCACTTAATAAGCTATCGAGTTCTTTGTTACCCGTTTCTATTGCAAAACCATTGGCTAATGTCGCCCAGACCAACTTACAGACGCCAAGCACCGGTGATAACGTAGTATCACGCATCCGTTCAATCAACTCAGGTTGGAACAGCACAGCCCACACCGCGCCAAGAAGAGCTCCAACAAAGACCGTAGGAAATGCTGGCACTTTACGTACCGCCATCACCATCAGCACCACCATAGGCACTAAATGCAACACACTGATATCAAAATTCTTTTTTAGATCTGCGCTAATTTGTTGGATTTTCTGCGCATCCGCGGTTTGATGATCAGTCATGCCTAAAAAGAAGAAAATGGTGATAGCTAGCACGATACTTGGAATTGTTGTCCACAGCATATGGCGGATGTGACTAAACAGATCGGTACCAGCCACCGCAGGGGCAAGATTGGTGGTATCCGAAAGTGGCGATATTTTATCGCCAAAATAAGCGCCCGAGACAATAGCACCCGCAGTAACAATCGGAGACATGCCTAGACCAATCGACACACCAATCAATGCCACACCCACAGTGGCTGCCGTTGTCCATGAACTGCCGATACTGAGCGAAACGATACAACACAACACACAGGTTGCTGCATAAAACCATGAAGGTTCAAGCACTTGTAAACCATAATAAATCAGTGAAGGCACAGTCCCCGCTAACAACCAGGTGCCAATCAGCGCCCCGACAGAAAACAGGATCAACACAGCCCCTAGCGATAAGGAAATGCCATGCACCATGGCTTGTTCCATATCCGCCCATTGGTAGCCATTTTTGAGACCAATCACCACGGCCACAAAAGCGGAAACGAACAAGGCGATCTGATTTGGACCGTAGGAGGAATCGCTGCCAAACAACATGACAGAGAATGATAATAAGCAGATCAGTGTCGCCAGTGGAATAATTGCATCCAACAAGCTAGGAGCACGTGGGGTTGGGTGAGACATCGGTATTTCCTGGATTTTTTTAGTTATTTTGTAGAACGCCGGTCAGGTTTAGGAACACAGCCAGCACAGCAACTGGGGTAACCCACCGAATTGCAAACCGCCAAATGCTATAGGTTAATGCAGAAGCATTCAACTCTTCTGAAGTAACTTCCCTCTTAAGGATCCAGCCAGCAAAAATAGCCATGGCAAGACCACACAGTGGTAATAGGATGTCAGACGTTAAATGATCAATCACTTCAAATAAGTTATGTACCTGCTTTCCTACAAACATAAAGTCAAACTGAGTAAAAGGAACTCCAGCAAATGAACAGACAGTCAGCAAGCTTAACACCCATAACACAGTGCCAGAGACCACACAGGCCTTCAACCGCGTCATACCTTTGGATTGGACTAACCAAGCGACAACGGATTCAATCATTGCAATGGTGGAGGTAAACGCCGCGAACACTAACATAATGAAAAACAACCCTGCGACCAACGAACCTGCAGGCATTTGACCAAACGCAACTGGTAAGGTGACAAAAATCAAACCAGGCCCCTGTCCTGCGTCCAGACCATGCGCAAACACAATGGGGTAAATGACCAGCCCCGCCAACAACGCCACTGAAGTGTCGGCCAGAGCAATCCACAAGCTGGTACGCACAATAGACACTTTAGAAGGCATGTAAGCTCCGTAAGTGATCATCACGCCCGATGCCAAGCTTAAGGTAAAAAAGGAATGTCCTAGCGCAATTAGCACCCCACCCCAGCTTAACTTGGAGAAATCAGGATAAAACAAAAACTCGATGGCGCGTCGTGTATCCCCGGTCCAGCAGGCATAAACCGCTAATGCAATCAGCAATACATACAAACCTGGCATCATCACACGGATGGTGCCCTCCAAGCCTTTCTTGACGCCTTTGCCTACCACCACACAGGTCAACACTATCACCAAGGTCGTCCAACCTAACAAGGCCAGAGGATCGCAGGATGCCTGTCCAAACATGGCCCCTGTTTGCTCGGCAGTTAAGCCATCAAAATCACCCATTAACGCTTTAGGAACATAGGCAAAAGCCCAGCCCGCAATCACCGAATAAAAGGATAAAATTAAAAAACCTGAACAAAGGCCAAGCCACCCGACCAATTGCCACTTGGTATTGGCGTGAGCCTCTAAGGCTAAGGTGCGGGCTGAGTGACCTGGGCTTTGTCGACCGCGCCGACCGACTAAGACTTCGGCAATTAATACCGGAATACCAAGTGCTAAAATAGCGCCCAAATAGACCAAAACAAAGGCGCCGCCGCCGTTTTCACCGGTGATGTAGGGAAACTTCCAGATATTACCCAAGCCAACAGCTGCGCCCGTGGCGGCAATAATAAACATCAGACGACTTGACCATTGGTCTGTAGTTTTTTGTGTATTCATGTTCAACAACCAAAAAAACAAAGGACTGTGACAGTCCTTTGTTTCTATTAAAGGGATTTTATTTACTGGGCTTACTGGCCGCAGCGAGGTCTTTGGTGATAAGTACCGCTTGTTCAAGCAACGGGTCTAATTTTTCCAACGCCTCTTGCGCATCTTCCACTTTTTTAACCGGTGGTTTATTCAAACGCTTCAACCGTTCATTAACCCGAGCCAATTGTTTTGCACTTTCAGCATCTTGTTCGGCCAAGCGTGTTTTCTCATTTAGAGAAACACGTTTTTCCGCCTGTTCTTTTTGATAGGCCTTAATGTCTTGATCCAAATAGGCAAATTCAGGCTCTTTGGCGATCCGCTCTTGATACTTCTGTTTCAAGGTTGGCAGTAAGTTTTTGATATCCGTGGATGCAGCATAAGCAGCAGGTTCAATGGAGTCCCACGGCATGGCGGTTTTTTCTTTACTCTCGCCCCATTCTTCTGGGTTGATCGGCGTTGGAAAACCAATGTCTGGGATCACGCCTTTGTGTTGCGTACTGCCACCATTAATCCGGTAGAATTTCGCAATGGTGTAGTTAAGACCACCCAAATCTTCTTCATACGGGTCGTAGATACGTTTTAGCGGTTTATGCTGCTGCACAGTGCCTTTGCCGAAGGTATCTTCACCCAGCACGATGGCACGGCCATAATCTTGCATTGCTGCGGCGAAAATCTCCGAAGCCGAAGCACTGTAACGATCGACAAGCACAGACATTGGACCGGCGTAACTGACGCCAGCATCCGTATCTTCGTTTTCGGTAATACGGCCATTGCCTTCACGAATTTGCACCACTGGGCCTTGGTCAAAAAACAGGCCCGACAACGTGATGGCTTCCGGTAATGAACCGCCGCCGTTACCACGTAAATCGATGATTAACGCATCGATTTTCTCGGCCTTTAGCTTTTCCAGCTCTTTCTGCACGTCGTTAGTCAGATTGTTGTAAAAACTAGGGATGGCGATCACACCCACTTTTTTGTCGTCTTTATACAACAGCGAGTGGAACACTTCACCTTTGGCCGCGCGATCCTCTAAACGTACTTTGTCCCGAACCAGTTCAATTTGCTGCGGCGTTGCACCCGCATTATCACTGCCAGCAAGCACTTGTAACCGAACCGTTGAACCTTTTGGCCCTTTAATTAAATCGACCACATCATCCAAGCGCCAACCCACGACATCAACGAAATCATCTTTGCCCTGGGCAACCCCAACAATACGGTCTTTGGGTTTGAGCTTTTTAGACATATCTGCCGGACCACCTGGCACCAGGCTGGAAATAACAGTGTAGTCATCGTCAGCCTGCAACACGGCACCGATCCCTTCCAGCGTTAGATTCATGTCTTGCTGGAAACGATCAGAATTACGTGGCGACAGATAATAGGTATGTGCTTCAATGGTCCGCGCATAGGCATTCATGATCATGGAGAACACATCTTCACTTTCGGTTTGTACTAAACGTTTTTTGGCGTTTTTATAGCGTTTGGTCAATAAATCGCGAATTTGCTTCGGATCTTTCCCCGCTAGCTTTAGATTTAACGCATCAAATTTGACACGTTGTCGCCATAACTCATCCAAGGCTTTTTGATCAGCAGGCCATGGCGCATCTTCACGCTCGTATTCGTAAGTGTCGTTGGTGGTGAAATCGAAGTCTTTTTCCAGCAGCTTTAACGCATAATCAAAACGTTCGGCCCGGCGCTTTAAGGCCAAATCGTACATTTGAAAGGCAAAATCAAATTGCCCTTTGTTCATCGCGTCATCAAACTGGAATTTATACTGAGAAAAGGAGTCAACGTCCGACTGCAACATGACATTACGAAAGTAATCAAGGTTTTGCAGATATTCGTCGAACACTTTGGCCGACAATTGATCGTCAAATTGCACGGGCAAGTAATGCCCTCGTTTCAGGGTAGCAGCAATACGTTGACTGACAACATAATGTTGTTCCAGTTGTTTTAGCTGTGGCAACGGCGTGGTGTCGGTCACCGCCCCCGCTGCAGTTGCCAATCCGCTAAAAACCGTGAGTAATGCTGCCGCGATCCCTGAAAGTCTTCTCATCTTTTACTCTTTTTATTAAGCTTTATAAATTGCGCCAATGGTGGTTTTAATCACCATACCCGAGGCTAATTGCACCACGACATCATGACGTGCCACTTCAACCACGGTTGCAGCCAGTGGCTGGCTGCCTAATTTCACCAATACCGCAGTTCCCGCTTTCACTTGAGCTTCAGCCAATGGCGTTAACTCAACAACAGGCGCTGCAACCACTGGTTTTGCTTTGACGACACTTGATTTCACATCCACAGGTTTTTTTCGAGGGGCTGACTTTTTGAAGGCTGGCTTGTCACCCTCTTTGCCTTTGGCCTCGGCAGATTTTTCAGCACGCGCTTTAGCACGTTCGGCTTGTTGGCGGGCTTTGCGCACTTCGGCTGCTTTTGCTCGGCTTTCAGCTAAGGACTGTGCGGCATGGGCTGCTTGTTGCGCATCAATCACATCGCCGTCATTACCATCTAAATCAACACGATGTGCGCCTTCTTTTAAAGCATCCAGATAACGCCAGCTTGAGGTGTACAAGCGCAACGCTTGACGCAACGACGTTTTACTAATCTCCGGTGATTCTTGTAGACGCTCCGCCAAATCTTGGAAAATACCAACTTTTAGCGGTTTTGCAGGACCAGTCAAACTAAAACAGGCTGGAAATTTTTCGGCTAGCAAGGTTACCAGGTCTTTCACTGCGTTAGGTTTAACCTGATTCTCGACTTGACTGGTCATTGTTCGTACTCTTCTTCTGTATCATGTTCATCATCGTCTTCGGCATCTTCATCATCGTCCGAATTCGACTGCAGTTTCTCGACATATAATTGACTGTAAGCAACTGCCCAATCAATTAAATCTTCTTCATCCGCTTCTAGGATCACATCACTGCCGCGAAGTTCATCCCAAAGCAAACGCATTAGTTGTTCAATATCATCGACGGCCAACTCGTCTGGAATGCTATCCCACACGCTATGGTAAATAGTGTTGATTCGGTCAGCGACTTGTTCTTCGGCGCCTTCCCAATCACCGACATCGGCAATTTCAAACAGGAAATCGTGAATGGACACGAGATCTTTCATAGGGTTTGTTCCAAACGTGCTTCCAGTGCATGAAGAAGGAGCACTAAGCCATCCGCATCGGCTTGGTCAAAACGGCTAAACAACGGACTATCGATATCCAGTACACCGATAATCTCACCTCGCAGACGCAACGGTAAGACAATTTCGGAATTACTGGCGCTATCACAGGCAATATGCCCTGGGAATTCATGCACATCGGGCACAACTTGAATGTCGCCCGTCGCAACAGCAGTTCCACAGACCCCTTTACCGATATCAATGCGAACACACGCAGGCTTGCCTTGAAATGGGCCTAACACCAGCTGTTGTTGTTTTAATAAGTAAAAGCCGGACCAATTCAGATCGGGCATTTCATTAAACAATAACGCCGAAATATTGGCGAGGTTAGCAATAAAATCAGTTTCATCACTGATCAGTGCATGCGCTTGCGCGGCGAGGGTTTGATAAAAAGCGTATTTTTCAGCAGACATCTTTACAATGCAAATAGGTCAAAGCCCGTACATTACTTGGTTTATAGCCAAAATTAAACTAGTTCGAACGCAATAAAAGCAGTTTTAACAGAAAACACCGGAATTAACCTGTTAACTGCTGAAGCTTTAACCACAATTAGAGTCCTATTTGGTCGAGCAGCATTTGCGCTTGCGGGTGGTAACTCTTGCGAGCCTCTCGATAAATCTTCCGCATCCACTCGCGTTTTTGTGGCGTTGCTGCCAACATCCGATACAGTGGCTCGATATATCGGATGCGGCCGACAGTTTTTAAAAACTCGCGTAACTGCTCGTCTACAATCACGTGTCGAAGCGGCACCACCAATAGGGCCCATTCGGTAAAAATTTCCGCGTTTTTGCTCGAGCTAAAACCATAGTTAGAATCTAATTCGGCTAATTGTGCTTCCGATAATTGCCTAGGTAGACGTCTTAAAAAATATAACCATTCTTGGACAGACCAACGTTGCGTCTGCAAAGTACTCAACGGCACTTGTTGCGTGAGCCAGATATGCATCACCTGTTCGACCGCTTGGAAGGTCTCTGCGCTTGGTAACACGGCAAAATCAGGGATGCCTTCGCCATCCAGCCAAATGTTTAGTTGCTCCGTTGTAATAGCTAGCTCGTTTGGTGTGATTAAATACCTCTGCAAATCCGCGATAAAATCATCACTATCAATAGATTGAAACGCATGTCGCTGAAAATAACCGCGCAGATATCGATCAAAATCATCGATGCCCGCTTGCGCCGCTAACCAACGCAAAAATAACTGACCTTTGACATACGCAATCTGGTTGAAGGCGAGCTCCGGGTCGTCCCCTTGCCACAACGGCCTTAGCCGTGTTTGCGATGGATGACGGCTGTCTAACTCCTTATAAAGTTCTGCCACATTGAGGGCAAACTCTTGGTCGGCGCGTTTTTGGCCATACACCTTGGCCATCAGCCGATTTTCAACGTAATTGGTCATGCCTTCGTTAAGCCAGACGTTTTGCCAATTGGCATTGGTGACTAAATTGCCAGACCAGGCATGAGCCATTTCGTGTGCCACCATACTGACTAAACTCTGATCTCCCGACAACACTGTCGGTGTGACAAACGCAATACGAGGATATTCCATCCCCCCAAACGGAAAACTCGATGGCAACACCAATAAATCATACCGTTGCCATGCAAAATTGCCGTACAGCGCATTGGCGGCGTCTACCAATTTGCTGACATCGGCAAATTCACGCGCGGCCTCATTAAGCCAAGTCGCTTCACCATAGACGCCTGAGCGGTTATCAATGGCTTTGAACTTTAAATCGCCAACTGCCAGTGCGATCAAGTAGCTTGGGACCGGTTGGTCCATTTGGAACCAATACACCCCTTTGGCCTCATCGGAGCGCACTAAGTCAGCACTCATCACCGCTTTTAAATAGGAGGGGATCACCACCCGCGCTTTATATCGCAGCCGTTTGGCAGGCGTATCTTGCAATGGGATCCAGCTACGGGCATGAATGGCTTGAGATTGGGTGTATAAAAACGGGTGCTTTTTTTCGGTACTTTGCGCCGCCGTTAACCACTGCAAGGCGCTAGCGGTGGGCTTGGTAAAATAACTGACCCGTATAGTTTGCGCTTGCTCGGGCAATTGGATCCGTAAGGGCTGACCTCGAAGCGAATCGCCAACGCCTAGTAAAAATGCCGCGGGTCGCCACTGCTGATCTTGACCTAAGAATTCGACTTTTTCGACAGCCAAATCTTTGGTATCTAAGGTCAGTCGCGTCGACTTGGGATTTAACCATCTAAGGTGGTGCTCCACCGAGCCCGAGAGTCGTTGCCGCGTGAAATCGACCGTTAAATCCAGCATGATGGATTCGCTAACTACCTCGTTGAAATTGGCAAAACTATCACGGTCTTGATGGGCTCTCAGCGGTGTTGCCAGCCCTAATAGCAGCAAACACAACGCAATTATTCTCATAATGTACTCTTTTGCGCATAGGGGTTTGCAGGATAATAACAAGTCGGTGCGGTCAATTGCACGGTAAAATGCCGTGTGTCTTTGTGGGGTAACTTCATAAAGCCGCCAACCCCTTCGCCGCGGATCAGCGGGATTTTACTGACGATACTTTGTAGTAAAGCATTGAATTCGTCTTCAGCAGTCGCATCAAGCAAATGGAAGTAACTGTGCACCTTCATAAAATTGGAGCTGACTTCAAAAATGATGCAACCGGTGTGTCGAATCAGGTTAAGTTTTGCTAGATCATCCATGATGGCATCCGGCAACACCAATTGTTCATCTGGATCTTTGCCATCTTCAAAATAGCTGTGCTGTTTCGCAGGTTTATCCGACGCCCCTTCCAGCACTTCATAACGAATACAAGTACCGTTTGGCACGACAAAGGCATCTAACGCAGATTGCCTTTGTAAATGGATAGTTTGGCGCGCATCAAACAAACACGCTTTAAAAATCCCCACCTTTGATATGGCTCGAGCTAAGGTCACCACATTATTGATAGCCAGCGCAAACGCTTCGGCTTGGCTGGCTTGATACAGGTGCAGGTGGCAATCGATAAATATCCCTTGAGGTAACCAGTGGATCGCCAAACCGCCGACCACCGCATAACGGCCTAACCGGCTCACCGCCGCCACAAAGGCCTTTTCAGTTTCCCCCATGCCTTCCAAATAATTTTTGTAATAACGCTCGAGTTGCACATCATCGATGTAGTGAATACCAGCTTCGTCGCTGTGTTCACGTAGAAAAGATTTGCGACTGGAATACACCACCGTATCGAGCTCGCGGGTATGGGTCGAGATCCCAAACGGCAGTTGTGGTTTGTCATCAAACAGGGCTAGCGGTGGTAACACTAAGTTTTTCAGCCGCGGCATCGCCTTTAGGAAATAATCGCCAGCCTGGGCACGCAGCATGGCATCATCGGCGAGCATACTATCTAACAGCGTGGCAAATTCCTGCGGCAAGCCTAAGGCTCTGGCCGGGATGGCTTTTCGACCAAAACGACAGCCTTGCCCTGCGGCTAACGCATACAGGGTACCTGCAACCCCTTGCTCATCAAAGCGTGGGCTGGATAAACCGCCGGTGCGTTGTTCAACACCGATGAAATAGATATCGCCAAGCCTGGCATTGGTGTGTTGTAAGTCTTCGGACATTAATGCCATGACATTATTGCTAACATACTGCCCCTGTTCATCCAGCTGGGCAAACACCGAACTGCCCCAGTCCACCAAGCTGATTTGACCTGTGTCGCCGTCAAACACAATATTGGACGGTTTGACATCACCATGCACAATCGGCGCAAGCTCACCATCTCGTTGATGATGACGCAGAACCTTCAGCAAGCTAGCGAGCTGGGCTGCGATATCAATAATTAAACGCACAGGCAGCCGACCGTGCTGCACGCTGTATTGCTCAAGGTCAATCCCTTTGGCACGCCCCATCATTAAGATCCCTTGTTTTTTCACCACTTGATAGGTGATGTAACGCGGAATATTTGGATGCTGCAGTTGCGACAACATATAGGCCTCGTCGGCCAAACGTTCTTGAATATGTTGAGGTAAATTGACGCGGGAAAACTTAAACACCAAGGGATCGCCACTTGGCCCAGTCCCTGCGAACACAAAACCAAAGGCACCTTTCCCAGCAAGAGCGATATCACGATAGCCAAGTTTATTCAGCTCATCGATACAAAGCTGCACCCAATCTTTGAGCTTCTTTGCGTCGTTGGCATTGAGCAAATAAAACGACTGTTCTTCTGGAATGTAAAAATTACGAAGTTGATGTTTATCCATGCACGAACAACCTAGTCTGCCTGCATCTGCTGAGCAACAGCCATAAAAAAAGCCCTTACTAGGGCTTTTTACAGGTTTTTCCGCAAGGCGCCAAGTCCTATCGCGACTTAGCGCAGCGCCAACAGCATGCTGCTTGGCTCTTCTAAGTACTTTTTCCACAAATTGGTAAAGCGGGCAATAGTACCGCCATCGATCACGCGGTGATCGCCAGACCAGCTGACTTGCATAATCGAGCGCGCGACCACGTGGCCTTTGCTATCAAAACGCGGCAGGGTTTGAACTTTACCCAGCGCCACAATCGCCACTTCTGGCTTGTTGATAATTGGCGTGGCCACTGTACCGCCGATAGCACCAATGTTGGAAATTGTGATGGTGCCGCCTTTTAAATCGGCAGGCGATACGCGACCTTCGCGAGCTAAATCCGTCAAGCGGGTTAGGTCTTGGGCGATCTCGACAATCGACTTGCGGTGACAGTCTTTGACGTTTGGCACCAACAGACCGACTTTGGAATCAACCGCAATACCGATATTGTGCTCATCAAAATAAGTTAGCTCGCTGCAATCGGCGTTGACTTGGCTGTTTAAAATCGGAAACTCGTTTAATGCCAACGACATCGCTTTCATAAAAAACGGCATCATAGTGAGCTTGACGCCCTGTTTGGCAAGACCATCTTTTAAACTGCCACGCAGCGCAATCAGGTCGGTTAAATCGATTTCTTCACAGTAGGTAAAATGTGGAATGGTGGATACCGATTCCGCCATTTGCCGCGCCATCGCAGCTTTAATGCCTTTGATAGGTTCCACACGTCGACCGGCCACAGCTGCTGCACCAATGGCTGGTGCGCTCACCGTGGTTGTCGACACAGCAGCCACTTGCGAAGCGGCGACATTGCCTACCACGCCATTGCCAACCACGGTGCCGCCGGCAAAGGCGCGCACATCGTCTTTAAACACGCGGCCTTTCGGGCCTGAACCCGGCACGCGGTGAATATCGACACTCAGTTCACGCGCTAAACGGCGCACGGCAGGACTTGCCAATGCTTTGTTGCCTGCAGGCATCGGAGTCACAACCGCTGCCGAGGCGACAGGCGCTGCAGCAGGAGCTGTCGGAGCCGTTGTTGCGGCAACAGGCGCTGCGTGTGACACCGCCTGCGGATGACTGGCAAGTGCTGCGTCTAATTCAATGGCAAACAGCGGCGCATGCACTTTGGCAATTTGACCTTTGACTGTGTACAAACGCACGATTTTGCCTGGATGTTTGGCCGGAATTTGCACCAAGGCTTTGTCGGTCATCACATCACACACCGGTTGGTCTTCGGCGATCACATCGCCTTCTTTGACTAACCAATCGACGATTTCACACTCGACAATACCTTCACCGATATCCGGCAGGATAAAATCTTCAACGACCTTGCCTGCCACTGCAGGCGCTGCGGCAACAGGGGCTGCTGCAGCCACCGGAGCTGGCGCCCCGTCGGTGCCCGCGACTTGCATTTCAAACAAAGGCGCGTGCACTTTGGCAATATCGCCTTTGGCGTAATACAGCTTGGTCACAATGCCGTCATGCACGGCTGGAATTTGCACCAAGGCTTTATCCGTCATCACGTCGCAAATCGGCTGATCTTCTTTGATGGTGTCACCTTCTTTGACCAGCCACTCGACGATTTCGCACTCGACAATGCCTTCACCGATATCCGGCAGAATAAAATCTTTTTTCATTACCGGCTCCGCTTAGAAGTTCACTGCCGCTTTAATGGCTTCGAACGTTTTTAAATGGTCGGCCACGTATTCTTTTTCCAGCGCCAGTGGGTATGGTGTATCCAAACCACAGACACGTTGAATTGGGCTTTCTAAATGCAAGAAACAACGTTCTTGGATAGTCGCAGCAATTTCACCAGCAAAACCACCGGTTAATGGCGCTTCGTGGTTAATCACTAAACGGCCGGTTTTCTTCACCGACTCCGCCACTGTGTCAACGTCCCATGGCAATATGCTGCGCAGGTCAATCAGTTCGCACGAAATACCGGCCGCTTCGGCCATTTCAACCGCTTTTTCACAAATTTCCATTTGTGCGCCCCACGCCAGTACTGTGACTTGGTTGCCGGGTTTGACGATTTCGGCTTTGCCAATTTCGATTTCGTAATACTCTTCCGGCACTTCGCCAACCGAGGCGCGATACAGCTTTTTCGGTTCAAAGAAAATCACTGGATCTGGGCAAGCAATTGACGCCAGCAGCAAGCCTTTGGCTTGATGTGGGTTGCGTGGCACCACGATTTTAAGACCCGGCGTATGGGCAAAATAGGCTTCTGGCGATTGGCTGTGGTAATGCGCACCCGCAATACCGCCACCGTATGGGGTGCGGAAGACCAAGCCGCCGACGTTGAATTCGTTGCCTGAGCGGTAACGGAACTTGGCCGCTTCGTTAACGATTTGGTCAAACGCTGGGAAGATGTAATCGGCGAATTGAATTTCAGCAACCGGCTTCATGCCTTGCGCCGCCATACCGTTGGCAAAACCGGCAATACCTTGTTCGACTAGTGGCGTGTTAAAGCAGCGATCTTTCCCGTATTTTTCTTGCAGTTTGGACGTGGCGCGAAACACACCACCAAAAAAGCCAACGTCTTCACCAAAACACACCACGCTATCATCTTGCGCCATTGCGATGTCCAAGGCGTTGTTGATGGCTTGTAATAAGTTCATCTTAGCCATGCTTAGATTCTCCCTGAGGTAATTGGATACGCATCCGGGTATTTACGGATGTGTTCTTTCAGTGCTTCGTATTGACGCTTCAGCTCAGGGATTGGCTCGGCGTAGACATCACTAAATAATTCTTCCAGCGCAGGTTTTTGGATTTTTTCAGCAACTTTTAATGCATCCAAAATTTCTTGGCGCAGTGCATCCAGCGATGCTTTGTCGGCGTCTTCATCCAACCAGCCTTTCGCCACCAGATACGCACGGAAGCGTGCCACTGGGTCGACTTTGCGCCACTTCTCTTCTTCTTCTTTGGAACGATAACCGGTTGGGTCGTCTGACGAGCTGTGTGCACCTAAGCGGTAGGCCATGGATTCAATCAGCACAGGCTCGTTGGTTTCCAGTGCATAATCACGCGCCATTTTGGTCGCTTGGTACACGGCTAGGATATCAGCGCCATCGACACGAATGGACTTCATGCCATAACCCACACCACGACAGGCGATACCGTCGCCTTTGAATTGCTCGTTGGCAGGCGTTGAAATGGCATAACCGTTGTTACGACAGAAAAACAACACTGGCGCTTTATGCACCGCCGCCATGTTTAAGCCGGCGTGGAAGTCACCTTCAGACGCGGCGCCTTCACCAAAATAACAAATGGTGACGTTTTTCAGTCCACGCAGTTTTTGCGCATACGCATAACCAGCCGCTTGCGGAATTTGCGTCGCCAGCGGGCTAGAAATGGTCATGTAGTGGATATCTTTCGAGCCGTAATGCACGGGCATTTGACGGCCTTTGCCTAAGTCTTTTTCGTTGGAAAACAGTTGGTTCATAAACTGTTCTAACGTAAAACCACGGTAACGCAAGGCACCTTGCTCGCGGTATTGCGCCATGATCATGTCGGCGTCGTCCAGGGCAGCGGCCGAGCCAATCGTAGCAGCTTCTTCACCTAAACATTGCATGTAGAAGCTGATACGACCTTGGCGCTGCGCGGCGAGCATCCGCTCATCCAGCACACGAATAAAGGTCATGGTGTTGTACATTTTCAGCGCCAGCTCTTTGCTTAGTTCAGGCGCAGTAGCCCCTTCATAAATGGTGCCGTCGTCATTGAGGATACGAAAAGTTGGGATTTGTAGCGCGTGGCCGCTGGTGAATTCAGCGGTATGCACAGTCGAAATCGTGGCGTTATTCGGGTTGGTCATAGATCTCTCGTTTGCATTGCGCGGACCTGGACCTTGGTTGTTTGCCCGGTCACGCAGATGTTGAACCAGACTAACTTGGCAGCGCCGCTGCCAAGTTAGCTTCTCCCCTGGATCTCACCTGTGCTTGCATTTTTAGTTTACGTGTACGTCAAGTCACAAGTGGATTGCTGTGTAAATCTGGAATCCAGCGCCGCAACTTTACCTTTACGTAAACTGTATTGCAACGCGTAAACCGTCTAAAACACTAGCACATGGCGGGTTTTTCCGTGAATTTTTCCAAGTCTTCGCATAAGTTTTTTTAATTCGAAGGGCGAAGCCAACAAACAAATAACGAAATAGCTCAGGTTCTAGGCAACACCTAGGCAACAAAAAACCGCAGCATGACTGCGGTTTTACTTGTTCCTGCAAAGGACGTCGTGGATATAACGGGGTCGTTAAGGTGCCGTTTGACCGCGAATATCGGTTGGTTTGACCAACAGCATAGCGCGTTGCCCCAGCGCAACATTGGCATTGGGGAAGATAATGGCTTCACCGGCTTCGTCCACGGTGATCTGTGTATCACCATCTTCAGCAAGCACGGTGCCCAATGAAAATTGCGTAAAGTTTTCAATGTCATTGGCAAAACATAACTTAAATTGCTCGGTCTGCTTGTTAATGGACCGACTGACTACAAAAAAGTTAAAGTCGATGTCCGCAAATGCCGGCAGGTTTAAAGTCTCGCCCGATACCAGTCGACGCAACATTACGTCGCATTGTGAAAACCGTGACATATCGTTTTGACCAAAGGGCCGTACTTTGCCAAGTTCCAGCGTAAAGCCATGCGCTTTGGCGGTTTGCGCAGCAAAATAGCTAAAGGTTGAGGCTGGGGTTTGCATCAATAAAAAGGTATTAACGCCACAAGCGGCCAAAAACCGTAACTGTGTTTCAGACCAAGGCTCGCCGTGCAAATACGGATAGACCGCGAATTTCTCATGCACAGACCCACGAATAGCCGTGTGTAAGTCATACAAGGCGCGATGGCGCCCCGCTTCAACCGACTGATAAAACCGCAGCACTGCTTGTTCTAATAGCTCGGCCCGGCTGCGCTCCCACGATGGCGTGAAGTCACCTTTGCTGTGATGGCCAGAAAACAAGCGGTTTAAGTTATCGACCAATTCCCGTTTGGCGGCATTGATGGCGGGTGGATTGCCAATGAGTACCAGCAAGCGACAGGTCAATGGCAAGACGCCGGTTAAGATGTCTTGCACCAGCTTAGCGACTAATTCAATCGGCGCAGTTTCGTTGCCATGAATACCACAGCTCAACACTATATCTTGCGTTGTCAATTGAGCGGGGCTCAAACAGGCGATGCCGCTGTCCCACACCTCAACACGAATGCCTTGTTCGGTGACGTAGTCAAAGGCTGGATGATGCTCGGGAAAGCTTAAGCTAAAGCCCAAAAAATCACCGCTTTGCACTAAGTCGGTGGCATTGACCTGACGATTTAAAATGGATGTCATAAAACCTCGGGGCGGCTTGGCCGTTCTTTTTTTAGTAACCGGTGTAGGCGAAGTTTTCGCATTGTAGTGGAGCAAAGGCCGTTTGTGCAGTAGCTTCGCGTGGATTGTTGGTTGCCTGTGTAGCTATAAAAGGTTGATATAAAAATGTATGGTCCGCCCCGTTGTTGCAAGTACAAAAAACCGATAACGGGGTTGGTCTGCGCTAATGTATTCGGAGTCTCTGTTGGGAGGCTCTCACTTCCCGCTCCACGATGAGTTCCG
>JACCDZ010131808.1_pt1 | contig 46651 bp, 46 predicted proteins | sample 7449551 | NCBI WGS metagenome assembly JACCDZ01 (sample SAMN15323452, study PRJNA562643) | freshwater metagenome | isolation source: river surface water | place: USA:Blue River Watershed | collected 2017-08-18
TAGCAACAGGAGGTGTTGCTGAATATATATCCATGTTCATGGATTAAGTCCCCACTTGTTTTTAGGTGGGAACTAAATTAAGGCTTATAGGATCGCTTGGTAAGGCTGTGTTAGCCGGATGCTTACAGTCATTCTTTTAAGCGAGTATTTAAAAAACAAATGTGATATCAATAAAAAAGCCCTAAATTATAGAAATTTAGGGCTTTTTCTATTCAAATCTTGGTAGGTATATCCAGACTCGAACTGGAGACCTCTACGATGTCAACGTAGCGCTCTAACCAACTGAGCTATACACCTAGAATGAGAGCATCATATTCATTTTTAATCAGCTTCACAAGTTTTTTTGAGATTGTTTAATTGCGATCGCACAGACTTTAAGCAGTTTCTTAAATTCTTGAATATTTTGCTGACTATTCTGTTCTAAAAACACAATTTTTTGATATAATACAACTACTTGATGAAATGATTTTTGATCACTATCTACACTTGATAAACGCTGCATCCAAACTTGAAATGTTTCCTCTGATCTTTTATGCAAATGTTTAGGCAATTGCTTTTGAAATTGAATAATGACACGTTGATATAATTCTTGCTGGCTTGTTTGTCTCCACCAATAAAAACTAACATATACAACTAAAACTCCTGCAATACCAATAATTAAGATCAGCACATAGCTATAGCTTGAATTAAAGCCTAGCTTAGATAACCAATTTTTTTGTTTAACTGCATCGTAACCCACAACTTTGGACTGCCATTGATAACTTAAATAGTCACTCCAAACACGCATATTTTTCAAAAATTTAAATTGCTGTAGGCGCCATGCTTGTGCCTGCGCATCTCCCCAAACTTGCTGATCCTCCGCCATATAATTTTGCATTCCTGCATCTATACGTTGTGGTGCAATCATTGCTGTAGGATCGATCCTTTTCCATTTTCCATCTAAATACACTTCACTCCATGCATGAGCATCAAGTTGGCGAACTTCCCAGCTTTCCCCATCTAATGCAAACTGCCCCCCCTGATAACCTGTCACAACTCTGGCAGGAATCCCTGCATAGCGCATCAGCATCACGAAACTAGATGCATAATGTTCACAGAAACCCTTGCGACTAGAAAATAAAAATTGATCTATACGATCCCCACTTAATGTTCCTGGGGTCAGCGTATAAACGAAGTTATTCTTTCTATACCAATTAAGCACAGTTTTTATATATTTTTCAGGCAGTCGCTGACTTTGTTCAAACAGTTGACGGGCTAATTGTTGTGCTTTCTCATCGCGATCTTTATCAAATCGAGTATTAAATTCAATTTGACGTGATGATAACAAAGTAGAAGATGTTGATGTACGCCCCAACCAAAACATTTGGATAGGTTGATTACGTTTAATAAGTTTAGATGGGCGTATACTATCATCTTGATACAGTTGTAAATAACGTTCTTGTGGAATGGAATATTCCAACCCCATGATCCAATTTGCCTGTTCATCAGCAGTTAAGTATTGATAGGCAACTCCTTGAGAATTTGAAGTTACGCTTTTAATCTGTTGATTATAAAAACTACTGGTCCATGTTGTACCATCATACTCATCCAAAACCAAAGCACGCCAGTAAAGCTCCTGTCTATCTGGTAGTTGTCTCATATCTGCAACAACACGAAAAGCCAAAGCCGATGATTGTGATAGTTGTGCAATGTCTCCTGGAGACATACGATCACTAATCCCAGTAGTGGCTTGATTCTTTTGAATAGGAATTGCCCAAAGGGGTGGCAACCGAGGAAAGAAAATAAATAATATAATAAAGAACGGTGTCGCAATCCCGACAAACTTTAGAATTTGTTTAACATCATTTTTTAACTGATTGGATAATAATTGATGCTGGTTAAATAGACCAGTTTGAATCCGATACAACCCCATCAAACATATCACAAATGCTGAAAAAACCAGGACAGCCATCCAGAATGCCTGACTATGTAACAATAAACTGGCACTGACGAATAAGGCAAAGTTAAATACAATCAATAAATCACGGGTATTCTTGGCTTCCAAACTTTTCGCAAATAAACACGTACTTAAAAATGCGACTCCAGCTTCTACTCCCAGTAAAGTTTGATAATTTAAATAAATAAGACCCAAAGATAATAAAGAGAAAAAAACTAAAAATAAGCGTGGAAATGGTGAAATTTTTTGTTTGCTATATCGCCATACCAATATAAGCCAAATAACACCCCACAACCCACTCAATGTCACAGGAATAAAAGCCACTTGCCCAATTAATACAAATGCCAATACAACTAAAATGCAAAAATAGATTTGTTTGGTCATAATCTTAGGCCTGTGCAAGTAGAAGTTTTGCTTGAAGAAGCTGCATCTGCCCCTGACCACTTTCTAATCTTGCATGTGGCAGTATCAATGCATAATCATGACCAAGTTGTTCACATTGCTCAATTAATCCCATCATAAAGCTTAATTTTTCCTCATGACTTTGTGCAGAGATTTTTTGATAATCAATTTCTAAATATTGATGATTTGTTTGAGCCTCAAACATTTTGATAAAAAAGCCCTGTCCTCGAGCAACTTGCTTCCATGCCACATTTTGATAAGAATCGCCTTGTTGAAAGGCCCTAAGCTCCTTAAATTCATCTAAACTATCGTTCGCATTGGTTGGTTGATTTTTATGTTCTTTTTGCCAATCATGCGCTTTAGGTGCAATCCATACTTTTTGTTTTGGATATAAATAAGTCCACGCTCGCACCAAACCTAAAGGATAGGTCGAATAAATTTTCATCGCACCAAATTCAAATAAACCACGCTGCTTTGGAAAAAAAGCCAGTTCGAAGGTCTGTTGTTGCTGATCTAAATAAATTAATTGTTCTTGTTGCAGCCATTGAATACGTAAATATCGGGTCATTACCGATGGCTGATTAAAGCGAAGTTTTAAAATGAAAGGCTGATCGACTTGCCCAACTTCAGCTGCAATCAGATCAATTTGTAAAACATGCAATTGCTTGAATGTGAGATAAAAATTAATCCATAAAATTGCACTGATTAGAAAACAAAAACCTAAAATCAAATTATTTGCATAGTTAATCCCTGCAATAAAGGTAATTAAAATCAGAATGAGATATAAAAAACCTTGCTTATAAATAAAAACCAAAACATCTTTCTGTAACAGGGTTTTAGTCCCATTAACCTGAAAGCGTTTCGCAATCCACTGCTGAATCCTTTGCATAAGCCAATCTCAACTATAAGACATCAACCGATTGCAAAATTTGTTTTACCTCTATTTCGCCTAAACCTAAACGATGAGCAACCACGGCAACAAAAACAGTTTGCACATCATCAGTAGTCACAAAACTACGACCTTCAACCAGTGCATAAGCTTGTGCAGCAGCTTTTAATGCCAATACTCCACGTGTTGATAAGCCATGCCGTTGTTTACGTGTTTCAGCAGCCAAATCCAAAATATAATTGAGTACAGCATCACTTAAAAAAACCTGTTTTGCTAATTCACGTAATTGCAAAATATCAACTTGCGTAAATACCGCTTCTAATTGATGAATTAAAACCTGACGTGAGCTTTGTTGTAACAATAGTTTTTCAGCTTGACGAGACGGATAACCGAGCGATAAACGCATCAAGAAACGGTCAAGTTGTGACTCAGGCAAAGCATAAGTTCCACTTTGAAATAGTGGATTCTGCGTTGCCAGCACCCAAAATGGTTGCGGTAAGTCATAATGTGTTCCATCAACAGTGACCGCACCTTCTTCCATAGCTTCAAGTAATGCACTCTGTGTTTTTGGACTACAACGATTGATCTCATCTGCCAATAAAATCTGAGTAAAAATTGGACCTTTCTTGAACTCAAATAAATGTTCTTTTTGATTAAAAATATTGATCCCAATGACATCACTCGCCAACATGTCATTGGTAAATTGAATCCGCTGAAAATGCAGCCCTGCTAGACGAGCTAAGGCACTAGCCAGAGTCGTTTTACCCAATCCTGGTAAATCTTCAAACAATACATGGCCACCTGCCAATAAACAGGTCAGCGCTAATTTAGTTTGTTGTGGTTTATCTAAAATAAGTTGATTCACTTCAACCAAAAAACGTTCGATTTTCTGAGTAAAATTTTTAATATTTTGCTCTACTTCTTGATTTTTTTGTTGTTTTTCTTGAATAGAAGCTTTTTCCATGCCCCACATAACGTAATCCTCAAAGTAAAACAGTGCATGATTCAACATACACTGTTTTAGTTTTTTTTCAAAGAAATCAAATGACTTCTAGCAAGGACATTTTTTCAAATTCCCACCTGATGATGGATAACGCGCATCGATACAATGACGATAAAAAGTCTTAGCATCCATTGGCGTTAAATCTGGATGATGCGCTTGCATGTGCTTTACGTAATTTTCATAATCAGGCACACCCACCATCAAACGAAAACTTTTTTGCAAGTTTTGCCATAAAGTTGCAATACGAGACCAGTTTTTGGGCGAAAAGATCAGGTGTTTTTGCGACATGATCGTAAACTTAATGATCTTCACAATCACAGCACTTCCTTGCCTAGCAATTTTAAAATCCATCACGACTCTCCCTTCACTGTTTCTGCTGTCATTGCAGTTTCAGTAAATACGGCAGGTGCTTCATTTACTGTTGGGACAGGGCTTTGTAAAGCACAACGAATAATTCCGATTGATGCAATAATCATAACAATTGCAACAATCATAAAGAATCCACAAAGTACTGCATTAATCTGATTCGACAACACAATCGTCTGCATCTCAGCAACTGACTTCGCAGGGGCAAGTACATCACCACGTGCAATTGCATCAGAGAAACGATTCGCTTGAGCAAGGAAACCAATCTTCGGATTTTCGTGGAAAATCTTTTGCCAACCCGCCGTCATAGAAGTAATAAATAGGAAAATCGTTGGAACAATCGTTACCCAAACATACTTCTCTTTCTTCATCTTGAATAAAATAACTGTACCCAAGATCAATGCCATTGAAGCGAGAATTTGATTTCCAATTCCAAATAATGGCCATAAAGAATTAATGCCACCAAGAGGGTCTACTACGCCTTGATAAACGAAGAAGCCCCAACCTGCAACTGCCACAGACGTCCCAACCAAATTTCCAAAGAATGAACCTGATTGTTTTACTGCAGGCACAACAATCCCAACGGTATCCTGTACCATGAAGCGACAAGCACGTGTTCCCGCATCCACTGCAGTTAAAATAAATAATGCTTCAAATAAAATGGCAAAGTGATACCAAAACGCCATCATTGCACGACTATTGAAAATTTCCGAAATGATATGAGCCATACCAATCGCAAAAGTTGGCGCTCCACCAGTACGAGAAAGGATTGAACTTTCACCAACCTCCTGAGCAAGCACAGTCAGCATCTCAGGTGTAACGATAAAACCTAGATTACGCACCGCTTCCGCAGCAGTATCTACCGTTGTACCCAGAACTGCCGCTGGTGCATTAATCGCAAAATAAATCCCTGGATCAAGTACGGTTGCGCAGATCATTGCCATGATACCGACAAATGATTCCATCAACATGCCGCCATAACCGATCATACGAATATTGACTTCGTTATCGACCAATTTTGGAGTTGTTCCTGAAGAAACTAGCGCATGGAAACCTGAAATCGCACCACAGGCAATGGTAATAAAAAGAAATGGAAATAAACTACCTGCAAATACAGGACCTGTACCATCGACAAAATGAGTCACCGCAGGCATTTTGAGTTCAGGCATTGCAAAGATAATTCCAATCGCCAGACCTGCAATTACACCAATTTTAAGGAAGGTTGATAAATAGTCACGAGGCGCTAACAATAACCACACAGGCAATACTGACGCAATAAAGCCATAAATGATGAGTGCCCAAGTTAGTTGAGTTCCAGTTAAGGTGAACAAATGCCCCCAGTAAGGGTCTTTTGCTACATCACCACCAAAGACAATCGCCGCCATCATTAGCACAAAGCCAATGATCGAAACCTCAGCAATTTTCCCTGGGCGTAGATAACGCATGTATATGCCCATGAATAATGCAATTGGGATGGTTGCTGCGATACTGAACACCCCCCACGGACTATGCGCCAAAGCTTTTACGACAACCAATGCAAGTACCGCAAGAATGATAATCATGACACCGAGCGTACCCAACATCACAATAACACCTGCGAAAGTACCTAACTCCTGTTTTGCCATTTCACCCAAAGACCGACCATCACGCCGGGTTGAGATAAATAGCACAAGAAAATCTTGTACCGCGCCTGCAATCACCACACCGACCAAAAGCCAAATGGTTCCTGGTAAGTAACCCATTTGCGCTGCAAGAATTGGCCCAACCAAAGGCCCTGCACCTGCGATAGCGGCGAAATGATGTCCAAATAAAACGTATTTATTAGTGGGCACATAATCCAGACCATCATTCAAACGATGTGCTGGTGTTAAGCGTTTAGAATTTAATTCAAAGACTTTTGTTGCAATAAATAAACTGTAGAACCGATATGCAATACTATAAACACAAACCGCGGCAAGAACGAGCCAAACTGCATTGACATGCTCTCCACGACTTACCGCCAAAATTCCAAATGAAATTGCACCAATGATGGCAACTAAACTCCACAGAATTTTTGAGGATAGCGTCGACTTTGCTTGTACTGTCTCCATTCAGAACCTCTCAAATACATAAGCTGTAGTTTTGGATTTCCCTTCCTATGTTTTCTTTAGAAGAAATATCTTTGTAAGTCTATCTGTTATTAAAAATGATTTATCTAATACTTTGGCATAAAAAAAGGGATGATTGTTTAATCATCCCTTCGATAATCGTATAACTTACGTAGCATTACTACTCATTTACGATTATGCGCGCTCTAGGTAATCACCTGTACGCGTATCAACACGAACACTTTCTTCTTGCTGAACGAATAATGGAACACGTACTACTGCACCTGTTTCAAGTTTCGCTGGCTTACCGCCACCGCCAGAAGTATCACCACGTACACCTGGGTCAGTCTCAACAATTTTAAGCACAACAAAGTTCGGTGGACTCACTGTTAAAGGTACGCCATTGAAGAGCATGATGGTACATTTTTCATTTGAATCATCTTTTAACCATTTTGCAGCGTCGCCCATTGCTGTTTTATCAGCAGCGATTTGCTCAAAAGTTACTGGATCCATAAAGTTCCACATTTCGCCATCGTTGTAGAGGTATTCCATTTCTACTTCTACGATATCAGCAGCTTCTAAAGAATCACCTGATTTGAATGTTTTTTCCAATACCTTACCAGAACGCAGGTTACGCAGTTTCACACGGTTGAACGCCTGACCTTTACCTGGTTTTACATATTCGTTTTCCATGATTGAACATGGGTTGCCATCAAGCATAACCTTGAGGCCTGCTTTAAAATCATTTGTAGAATAATAGGCCATGAAAGGCTCACTCCAAACTTAAAACTCAAATCTATTAGTGCTAGACTACGCGCACAGCTTAGGCTATCACTATTTTAACGTATGGCATGATAAACTATTTACATCAAGAGAAAAACTGGCAATCACAACTCAGTGATCTAATTACTGATCCTTTGGAGTTGTTAAATCTGCTTGAATTATCCACCAAGCAATTATTATCAGGGGCAATACTTGCCTCTGAACAGTTTAAATTACGCGTTCCACGTGCATTCGTCGGAAAAATGCGTATTGGGGATCCATTTGATCCTTTGCTATTACAGGTTTTACCACACCATCTTGAACTTCAAGAACATCCTGAATTTGTTACTGACCCATTAGGTGAGGAAGCAGCCAATCAAATGGCTGGTGTCTTACACAAATACCAGTCTCGCTTTTTACTGACCTTAACAGGTGCATGCGCAATTCACTGCCGTTATTGTTTCCGCCGCCATTTTCCATATCAAGAAAATTTACCTAAAAATGATGATTGGCTAAATATAAAACAATATATTGAAGACAACCCCGCCATCAATGAAATCATTCTCAGTGGGGGCGATCCTTTAACTTTATCTAATCGAAAAATAGCACTTTGGATAGAGCGATTAGAATCTTTACCTCAACTCAAAATATTGAGAATCCATTCACGAGTTCCAGTTGTTATTCCCAATCGTATCGATGAAGAGCTTATTTCTATTTTAAAAAACAGTAGGCTACGCATTGTAGTAGTGATACACTCAAATCATGCTTCAGAACTTGATGATTTCACGTGTTCAAAGTTATTACAGTTATCATTACATCATATTACTGTGTTAAATCAGGCAGTTTTACTTAAAGGTGTGAATGACTCTGCAACATCTTTAACTCATCTAAGTTATCGACTATTTGAAGCGAGGGTTATGCCCTATTACTTACATGTATTGGATAAAGTAAAAGGTGCTCAACATTTTGACTTAAGATCTTCAGAGATAGATCATATTTACAGTGATGTATTAGCGAGTTTACCTGGATATTTAGTTCCAAAACTCGTCAGGGAAATTGCGGGCGAAAAAAATAAAACACCGCTTTTTGGGGTTCAAACGTTCTGAGATTGATTACAATGATGAATAATGCATTTTCGGATATTTTTCAAATTCCCACTGTTTTAAGACGGGATAAACTCAGTTTTTGTGATGCAAACGCAAAAAGTTTAACAGAATGGATTTCAACCCTCTCAATTATGCAGTTTGGTGATACTTCAAAAGCATTGTTTGCAGCTTTATTAGAGCTTTGTGAATTAGATTGTTCAGAAACATTACGCTTTGATCTCATTCAGACCTTACATCCAACGATTGAAAATATTTTAGGTAGCCTAGAGAAAAACTTTTTTAATCAGGGTGTAATCAGTTCAGATCGTAATGAGCACATTATTGAACTGGCAATGCTGTTACGCTGCTATTTTGCGGCTATTTATATCAATATTGTTCGCCGCAGTAGCGAACAATTGGAAAATCGAAAATTTTCTATTTTTGCACTAAACCAAAAGAAAAATTTACATACTGCTAGAACACTTGCAACTTTCCAAGCATTACAACAACTTACGCAACTTCTTTATCAACAACACATGTTATATAGTGAACCTGTTGCAGGACAGTGGCTCATTGCACATCAATTATACGATGCAGCAGTGACACATAAGTATCATCATGTGACTATTGAACAGGCGCAAACTAAGCCAAATAGCCTGAATAATATTTCTCAGGCCTATGCTCAATTAATTTTGATGGATATTTTTAATACCAATCAAATTCGTCAAACAGAAATTCAAGCCCTGTTTCAATGCAGTTTTGACTGGGCCAAAATGCTACAGCTCTTATCTAAAGAGACTGATTTAACTAAATACGTTGTTGATACAACTAAAGATCATCCGCCAATATACAACAAAAAACAAAGTTCAGGATTTAATCCTAATATCTTTATTAGTACAAATGGTTTACTTGATCATGTGACAGCAACATTACATAAAAATGCTGAATACATTTCTAAGAATGAAAAGATTTATCTCACACCCGCTCTAAAATTCCACGTTCAGACCATTTTAGGATCTACGGCAGAACGTCGCCATGAACGCTATGAATATTCAGCTCAACTACATATTTGTTTTGGACTCTTAACAGCCCACTTCTATTTATCCAAAGCAAAAAACTTCGGTGAAACATTACTCTTAGAACACGGGTATGGACTACAAAGCGAATCAAAATTTTTATCAACTTGGGATAAAAAAGATTCTTCTGGCAATCAAGAATCCTCAATCCAGCGTTTAAGCCGAGAAAACAAAGCCATTTATCAAGCGGATATTTTAGATATTAGTGTTAATGGTTATCGAATTAAATGGTCAGCCGAAGCACCAAAAAATCTAAGAACTGGCGAATATATTCTTGTAAAAGAAACCTCTCATGGACATTGGCGCGGCGGTGTAATTCGTTGGCTAAAGCAATCAAGTGAAAAAAGTTTAGAATTAGGCTTAGAGGTTTTAGCACAAGAAATTTTCCCTTGTGCAGTTCGCGTACAAGCAGATCGTCATATTAGTAATTATCACCCTGCGCTTATTTTAAAAAATCAAAATTTAGATGAAACTAAAACAACAATAATTTTGCCAGGCTCGCAAATTTTTCGCGAACAGCAAGCTGTTCATTTGAGATTAGGGAAAGAGGAAGTAAAAGTGTATCTGTTGACTGCACAACTAATTACCCAAAGTTTTGTTCAATTCGACTTTGAACTACTTAATGAAGAAGAACAACCCGTTCTTAATAAATTTATTGCGCAAAAAAATATGGATACAAATGACCAAGATTTATGGGAAGCATTGAAGTGAGAAATTCTTTACTCTCTAAAAAGTTGAAACGAACTGAAACGCGCTTACTCATTATTGATGATAACCAATTAAGGTATAATCAAGTTTTAGAGCTTTTTGCGCAGCAAGAACATCAAGTACAGGCTATTTTACTTGATGATTTAAAAACTTTTGAAAAACAATTGAATTTGCCTTGGGATATTGTAATTTTTGGACGTGCTTACGATCTAAAAATCGAACAAACGCTTTCTCTTATTCATGCATCCGCACAACCAAGTTTACCCATTCTACTGCTTGAGCCAGATGACTATAATTCAGCGCTATATCAAAATTACATTCATAAAGGTATTTATGATGTTGTGAACTTAAAGGCGCCAGAAGAATTTTATATCAGTATTATTAGATCACTTTCATTCAGTCGTTTAGTACAAGCAGAGCACCGTTTACTTACCGAATTAGAGGCAGGTCAAACACAAGCCCAATCACTTGTTGCTGAAACACATAAAGCAGTTGCAATTCTACAAGAAGGTATTCATATCAAAGCGAATGCTGAATATGCTCACCTATTTGGTTTCGACAGCGAAGACGACGTCATTGGCTTACCAATACTTGATATTTTACAACCTGAAGATTTAGGCCAGTTTAAATTACGCTTTAAAAGAATTTCCCAAGGCTTATTCGAACAAGCACGCTTTGAAATTCGCACCCAAAATCCAATGGTTAAGAATAATCTTTTACATGTTGAGTTCTTACCCTCTGGTAATGATGATGAAATACAACTGAATATTGAATGTGAATCATCATCAACTGTTGTTTCAGCAGCAACTGCCACGACTACTTCACTACAAAGTGAAAAAGCCTCTGGTATCATCTCAGCACTGCAACAAATTAATCGAAATTTAGCAAATCACCCAGCCAATGCAAATGCGCTAATCTTATTTAGCCTGAATAATTGTCCAAACGAAGTTTTTCAAACTGACTGGCGTGGAACTAAAGCTTATTTTTCAAATATTGCAAATTTCATTAAAGAACAAGTCAATGTTCCAATTTATCAAATAGAAACGGCTTTGTATGTTGGGCTTATTCAAGCTGAATCAAAAACAGTTTTAAACTCTTTGCTTATAGGCTTGAACGGTTTACAAAAACCTCAGTTATTGGTCACTGAAAACCACACTTTCCCATTACATTTAAAACTGGGCTATCAAGAACTAGACCAACAAATATTAGATGATGCTCATTTTGAGAAAATCATTTCTCAAGCATTTACGCATGCACTACCAGTTTTGAAAAATGCATCGATTGACAGTGATATTAGCCTGACAACTGATAAAATTTCAATGTCGATGGAAGTCAATCTTTTAGAAGAGCTCAGAAGCAAATTAGATAAGGGTGATATACATCTAAAATATCAGCAGCTTTATGATAAACAAGATCAATTCACTCATACCTATGAAGTATTTGGCGGTATTATTCATAATAATCAATGGTTAGACTTGATGGATCTTAGTGATCTAAAAGATGATCATGAATTATCGGCTCAGTTAGACCGTTGGGTATTAGTAGAAGCTTGTAAACAATTACACAACTTCATTACCCAATATCCAAAAGCTAAATTAATTATTAATCTGAATCATCATATTTTATTGAATGACAGAAAATTATCCGAATTGGTCGCTAAATTATTGATAATTATTGGAAGCAAACAAGCCCATCCTTTAATTCTGCAGTTTTCAGAGCAAGCTCTTCAGCAAAATTTATCACAGGCTCAATCTCTGATTGCATCACTTCGTCAACACGGCGCTGAAATCTCTATTCGTAACTTTGGTGATTCTCTTTATAGTGACTCAATTCTTCAACAGATCGATACGCAGTATTTAAGCCTCCATCGAAAATTAGCGAAGATGCTAGTATCTGAAAAAGAAATGGCAATTCTGCAAGAGAAAATTCTTCATTTTATTGCTGAAAAGCAAGTTGAGATTTTACTCACCGAACTCAATGACATGAGTTTGTTTGCGAATGCATGGAATGTCGAAGCCCGCTTCTTGCAAGGTAACTACTTCCAAAAGAAACTTGATCGTTTAACTGACGTACAAGACCAATAGAAAATCCCCCTAACCCTCCTTTGATAAAGGAGGGAATATCAAAAGGCATAAAAAAACGGGCATATCGCCCGTTTTTTTTATGCCTTTTGATATTAACGTTTGATAGAACGTGACATACCAGAGAAACGTTGTTTGAATTTGTCGATACGACCACCAGTATCCACATTCTTTTGTTTACCAGTATAGAATGGGTGGCAAGCTGAACATACGTCAAGATAAAGAGTTTCCTTGCCAAGTGCAGAACGAGTTTCGATTACGTTACCGCATGAGCAAGTAGCAACTAATTTTTCGTATTTAGGGTGAATATCGGCGCGCATGGTCGATGCTCCTATTTAGTAAGAAAGGCTTAAGCTGTTATCGCAATTGATCACTCTCAAGATGAGGAAAGCAGAGTGTTAACACTCGCAGATCAATACCACAACAGACCATTTCTTTTGACTCACCGAGACCCTTAGATCAGAGCAAAGCCAACAAGTGACAAAGATTATACGCCAATAAATCAAAATTTGCGAACTATTCTTGTTTTGATTTTGACCAACGATTCGCAATTACACCACAGACCATTAATTGGATTTGATGAAAAATCATAATCGGCAATACAATCATACCTAAAGGCTGACCAATAAACAGAATTTGCGCCATTGGCACGCCACTCGCTAGCGTTTTTTTAGAGCTACAAAAGAAAATAGTAACTTGATCTGCATGATTAAACCCTAACCATTTTGGTAAATACGAAGCAAGCAACATTACAATAGTAAGCAAAACTGAGCATGCAAGTACTAAATACAGCAAAGCTAATCCACTGATTTGATGCCATAAGCCTGCAACTACAGCACTGCTAAAGGCACCGTAAACTACCATTAAGATTGATCCTTGATCGAAAGCTTTCACTAAGCTTGGTAATTTGATCATATAAGGAAAAACATAAGGGCGAAGTAACTGACCTAAAACAAAGGGAACCAATAGCAACAAGGTAATTTGAACAATCGATTGCGTAGGATCAAAGCCATGTTGGCTTTGGCCTAAGATAAAATAACTCACTAAGATTGGCGTAATAAACATCCCAATGATATTGGAGAAAGATGCACTACAAACCGCTCCTGCAACATTCCCTTTTGCAATCGACGTAAATGCAATTGAAGATTGTACTGTTGAGGGTAAGAAGCACATAAATAAGAAGCCCCAGTACAACTGTTGCCCAAGAAGCGGCTCCAAAACAGGTTTAGCTAAAAGCCCAATTACAGGAAAAATCGCAAAAGTAAAAGCAAAAACCAATGCATGCATTTTCCAATGCAGCATTCCCTGTACAACGGCTTCACGTGACAACTTGGCGCCATGTAAAAAAAATAATATAGCAATCGCAACTGTCGTTAGGATATTAAAGTAATGCGCAACCTGTCCCGAAACTGGGAAAAAAGTCGCTAGTACGACCATTGCTATCAATAATATTGTGAAACGATCTAGCGCCAAGAGCTTTAACATAACTTTTCCCAATCTGTTCGCTAATAACGATACAGCCCAACATGAGATTATTGACCATTCGATCAAAACATCATACTGGGCTGTATAAATAAAGCTATGGCTTTAAATTAAAAATTGTGGATCAAGATACGAAATTAATTATTACGTGCATTTTGATCCTGTTGAATCAATTCAACCTTATAGCCATCTGGATCTTCAACAAAAGCGATCACCGTAACTCCACCTTTCATTGGGCCAGCCTCACGTACTACTTTTCCACCAGCTGCTTTGATTTCTTCACATGCTTTATAAGCATCATCTACGCCAATAGCGATATGACCATAGGCATTGCCTAAATCATAGCTAGCTGTATCCCAGTTATGAGTCAGCTCAAGCACAGTATTGTTTTCTTCATCACCATAGCCCACAAAAGCCAAGGTAAAACGCCCCTCTTCATAATCACGTTGGCGTAGTAATTTCATACCAAGTACCTCAGTGTAGAACTTTAAAGATTGCTCTAAATTACCTACTCGTAACATCGTATGTAACATGCGCATAGTTATTCACCTGTCTGTTGAGTTGTTTGGTTTTCATGGTCACGTAATAGTTTCGCAACCCAAACCACAAGAATCAAAATTGGAATTCCAATTAAAGTCGTCATTAAAAAGAAATTTGGGTAGCCAATATTACTCACAATCGTTCCTGAATAACCACCCAATAATTTGGGTGTTAAAGTCATTAATGAACTGAAAATTGCATATTGAACTGCAGTAAATGATACGCTGGTTAAGCTAGATAAAAAGGCAATAAATGCAGCACCTGCCAAACCTGAAGCTAAATTATCTACAATAATGGCAAAATAGAGCCACAATGAGCTATAGCCTTTTATCACTTTGCCAGAAAGTTCTATTGTGCCTGACTGACTTGGATCGACCACAGCAATTGGCTGAATATCGACATCGAGTGTGGTTTCAACATGTGATGCAGTATTGATACGGTATGATCTTGTTGCAAATAACTGGCTTGCACTATTATTTTTTAAATGAACAAAAGCTTTAATCGTTTTAGTGGGAGATGCTTGTAATAGCTTTCCATCTACAGCACCAGTAAATATTCCTTTATCATCCACTTTCGCAGCAAATTCTTGATTATCCAATTTAAGGATAACAGGCTTATCTTCATTTAAATCTTCACTTTTAAGCCCTGCTAATTGTCCTTTAACGACCAGACTCTGCTTCAATTCTTTTTCTGTTAATTGATCATCACCACCGATAGGTAATAATTGAATCTGAGCGTACTGGGCATTTACTAAATATGGTATTGCAAGAGTTACATTGGTATCACTCTGATTTTGGTACTGAGTACTTACCTGTACCGAATTTGCTTTTGCTAAGACGTCATTCGGCACTTGTAATTTCCAATATCCAACATCATCGGTTTGCACTTGATAATGTTTATTTCCGATCTGAACCTCAACTGGAGCAAGTGGTTTACCTGATTTGACCAAACCGATAAAAATTAAATTGGTTGAACTGGCCAACACTGCGCCCACAAACATGAGTTTCATAATGTTCATGCGTTGCGCCAACAAACCACCGAGAAAGCCACCAACTAAACTAAAGATCACACCATAGATTTTCACAGCCTCAGCAATTTGTTCTTTACTGAAATTTAGATCTTGATAGAACACATTGGAAATCACTCCTGCAATGATGTCTGAGATGCGGAAAAAACCAATCAGCAGTAAAAGAACTAAGGCAAGTTTAATACCGTAGCGTTTAAAGAAATCTAAAATTGGGGCAACCCAAGTTTCTTTAGCCATTTGTTGATTCACGACGCCAGTTTTAACTAAACCCAAACCAACCAATAAAGCTGTGGCTGTAGCAGTTAAAAAGCGCAGTGCTTCTAAACCAAATAAAGCAGCAGTATCTTTAATATTTGCGGCTTTAGCGATAGCATCTGTTACATTCCCAGAGTAAATATAACTGACAACAAAAGTTGCAACAGCAATAAAAAACACAAAGACCAAGCGATAGTAATCTGTAGTTTTATAATGTTTATAAACACGATTTACTTGAGGTTCACGAATGCATAAAGTTGTAATAATACCAACCACCATGACTGCTGCCATGGTGAGATAAGTATATTTCCATGCCTCATAGATATAATTGCCTTTAGCTGTACCTAAATAAGCAGCAAGAAATAAAGCCCCTGCACCCGCAACGATCATCCCGATACGGTAACCTGCGTTGTAAGTTGAAGCTAAAACCGTTTGCATCTCACTTTCAGCAAGTTCAATACGATAAGCATCGATGACAATATCTTGAGTCGCTGCCGAGAATCCTAATAAAACAGCACCAACTGCCATTTGAATTAAATAGCTTTGTCCAAGTGCTGGGTCAGAAAATGCCATAATACAAATTGCACATATAATCAAAGACTGTGCAATCAACAACCAAGCACGGCGGCGACCTAAACTTTTCGTTAACAATGGAACAGGCAATTCATCAATCAACGGTGCCCAAACGAATTTAAAAGAGTAACCTAATGCCGCCCAACTAAAAAATGTCACAGCACTTTTATCAATTCCTGCCTCACCTAACCATAAAGACAAGCTAGAAAAAATCAATAAAATGGGTATCCCTGCCGAGAAACCAAGAAATAGCATAATCAGTGCACGGCGATCTAAAAAAGCTTTAAATGCGGATGCCCACCCAGTGGCTTGAGTTGTCATTGGTTATTATTTTCCATGAACATGCGTGAATGTGCCTATTCAATCGTTTCTTGCTCTTGCTTGCAAGTTGCTTTATGCAACCATTGTTTTGTTTTGTCGATAAAAAACACAAGTTCGCTTGATCTTTAGACCTAAAACTGTATACCTTTAATTACTTAACTTTCGTTTCTTTGTTGGATAGCAATAGTGACCCAAAAACTTGATCAAATGACTGCAACAACTTTATCTTCAACACCAACAAACACGACTACAGCGAAAATCAATTCTTTACCAAGTGCCTTTGAGCAGACGGATATTCAAACGACACTTAAGAAAACAGCACTTAGCGCTGAACAACTCACGCATATTCTAAATCTAGCTGAGATCCCGAGTTCAACTAAACGTATCAAGCCCCTCAATAACTTTCTTGGACAAGATCGTGCACGTGCTTCAGTAGAAGCTGGTATTTCCTTACCATACTCTGGCTATAACATTTTTGCAGTTGGCACAGCGGGTCTTGGCAAACGCACCATGATTAAACGGTTGCTTCAGCAACACGCTAAAACCATGCCTACGCCAAACGATTGGGTTTATGTCAATAACTTCAAAAATCCAAGACAACCCATTGCACTACGCTTCCCTGCAGGACAAGGTACAAAATTTCAAAATGCTTTACAGCAAACATGGCAAATCATACTAAAACAATTGGAACGTCGTTTTAGTGCTGAAAGCTATCACAATCGTATTGAACGCATTCGTCAAGATACAGGTGATGTCCAGCAGCAAGCTTTAATAGAACTCACAAAAGAAGGACAAGAACTCGATTTAAAGTTGATTTCTCGTGATGACAAACACGTGTTTATTCCAATGCAGCTCATAGAGAATGAATATCAAGAATTAACAAAAAATGATCTTGATGCGCTAAGCAGCAAAGAACGTGCTGAAATCACATCCAACATGCGTTATATGGAGAAAAAACTAGAGCGTTTAGGGTTACATCTTGGTGATTTAGAAGACGATGCTCGTGATCAAGTATCAATTTTAAACCGTGAAATTGCCACTCAGGTGGTGATGCCGCGTATGGAGTCAATTTTAAATAAAAACAAAGAAGTCAAAGGTCTCGACTTATATCTAAAACATTATGCTGAAGATATTATTGATAATGTTGAGCTGATTTTAGAACAAGAAGAAGATGATTTTACGCCTGCTTTATTTAATCGTGTTCCATCACGTTATCAAGCTAATGTAATTATTGCCAATAAGCCAAATAGTGGTGCTCCAGTTATTTTCGAAGATTTTCCAACGCACTATAATTTATTGGGTCATGTTGAGCAACTTACACATAATGGTACGATTACCACCGACTTTACCTTAATTCGCCCAGGGTCTTTGCATCAAGCCAACGGTGGCTTTTTAATGCTTGAAGCAGAGCAATTGCTTGAACAGCCTTATGCATGGCAAGGTTTAAAACGTGCATTGAAATCAGGCCAACTCAAACTTTCTTCGTTAGAACATATGCTAACATTAACGGGCAGCATTTCGATTGAACCCGCTTCTGTTCCTTTAGATATCAAAGTTGTTTTACTGGCAGAACCTGAAATTTACTATGAAATTTTAGAAGTTGAACCAGAATTAGGCAGTGTCTTTAAAATTCGAGCAGATTTTACGGATACCTTGCAGCGTAATAACAGCAATGAACAGGCCTACATGCAATTGATTGCAGACTATGTTCAAGCCGATAAATTGCTTCCATTTGATCGTTCAGCGCTCGCTGCTTTACTCACCGACTCTAGTCGTCAAGCAGAAGATCAAAGCTCTCTCTCACTACATGCCTCTACACTCGGTGATTTAATTCGTGAAGCACATCATCATGCCTTTAAAGCTGATGACAAAATCGTCACAGATCAGCATGTCAACCAAGCATTACATCATCGTCAATATCGCTTAGGCTATTTGAGAGAGTTATATTGGCAAGATCTTTCGCGTGGGACACAATTGATTGAAACTTCAGGGCATCGTCTCGGTCAGATCAATGCCTTGTCTGTAATTCACTATGCAGATGTTGAGTTCGGTTTACCCTCTCGTCTCACCGCATCCGTTTATCAAGGCGGCGGTGATATTTTAGATATTGAACGCAGTGTCGAGTTAGGCGGCTCGCTTCATGCCAAAGGCGTGTTGCTCATGTCAAGCTTCTTAAAAGCACACTTTGGTCGTGAACAAATCTTACATTTCTCCGCAGCATTGGCGTTTGAGCAAAGCTATGGACAAGTGGATGGCGATAGTGCCACTGTTGCAGAACTTTCAGCATTAATTTCTGCCATTTCTCAAATTCCAATTGACCAATCATGGGCTATTACAGGTTCGATGAACCAGTTGGGTCAGGTACAGCCAATTGGTGGAGTGAATGCCAAAATTGAGGGCTTCTTCGATGCCTGTAAATTACAAGGCTTTACAGGCAAACAAGGGGTGATTATTCCCCGTCAAAACATGCAACATTTGATGCTACGTCAAGATGTAATTGAAGCGGTTCAAGCAGGTCAGTTCCATGTCCATGCGATTGAAACAATTGATCAAGCCTTAGAAATTCTAATGGCTCGCCCAGTAGGTACATTAGATAAGAAAGGTCGATATAGTAAAAATTCAATCTATGCAGCCGTTATGGAACAACTTGAGTATTGGCAAGCAATTGAGGACGGCGAAGCTGTTGAAGATGATGAACCTAAAAAAAAGAAAAAGCGAAAAAAGACTAAAAAAGATGAAACTGAGACAAAATCTTCAGAAGAATCTACTGTTGAAGCTAAAAGCTTAAAATCACTTCGTAAGAAGAATAGATAAAATGAAAAGGCCATGTTTTTAAACAAACATGGCCTTTTTCTTAGGCTACACCCAGTAGAGATCGTCCACCAGGTAATTGAGCGAAATATTGTTTTAATGCATCAATACAAAGATGCACTTTCATTGGGTATTGTTCACGCTTGGAAGTTAATGCATGAAGCGTATAAGCAGGAAGTTGCCAATCAGGTAGAACTTCAACCAAAGAACCATTAATCAGTTCTTTTTGAATATCCATATAGAGAATACGTGCAATACCATGCCCCTGCTGGCACAAGGATTTAGCAACAAAAACATTGTTTGTGCCTAAGCGTGTTTTCATATCAACATTGACAATTTCACCACTCAAACCATGACGGAAGGCAAAATGTTGATAATTGTGCATCAAAGTAACAGGTAATAATTCGTGATTTCGTAAATCTTCTGGGCGAGTAATAGTTGATGCTTGATTGAGATAACTTGGCGATGCAACAAGAACCTGATCAACTCTCGCTAAAGGTACTGCGGTGAGCTGATGATCATCAACACGCAGGCTCATCCGTATTGCGATATCAATCCGCTCTTCAATCAAATCAATATAACGGTGGTCTGCTTCAAAATGAATCGCTAGACCTTTATGTGCTGACATCCAATGAGATAGTGCTGGAATGACATGCAAGGCACCTAATTCAGGTGTCGTCGCAATACGTAAATCTCCAACAAGATCGTCGCGCAGTTGATTGATACGAATTTTGCCACGTTCAGCGGCAGCCAACATTTCCTGGCAACTGAGAAAAAATGCTTGTCCTGCTTCTGTAAGACTGAGTTTTCGAGTAGAACGATGAAGTAAAGTGACATCCATTTCATGTTCTAAAGAACGAATTTGTTGACTGACTGCACTTGTTGTAATTCCTAATTCTCGTGCTGCACCACTAAAAGAACTTTTTTCAACAACGCAAGCAAAGACCCCCATTGCACGCAATTGATCTAGCATAGACTTCTCTCTTAATTTATTAAAATATGCTTATTGTTCTAATTAAAGCAATCTCAATAAGTATACAAGGAAGTCTACCCTTAAACTAGCGATTATTAATAATTTATTAAAAGATTATTAATTCGGCTATTTTAGTTTGGTAAAACTGTCATTGGATTTACAGGCTTGCCATCTAAACGAACTTGGAACTCAAGCATGATACGTGAAGCACCTGAAGAACCCATTTCTGCAATTTTTTGACCAGCAGTCACATTATCCCCACTCTTGACTAACATCTTACTGTTATGCGCGTACGCCGTAATATAACCATCAATATGCTTAATCAAGACTAGATTGCCATATTCTTTTAAACCATCAGCAGCATAGACCACTTGCCCATTTGCAGCAGCAAAAATTGGATCACCTTCATTACCACCGTAACGTGTTCCTTTGACGTTATTTGCCAAATTGAAACTTTGAATGATCGCTCCATTTGATGGTTTTACCCAACGTAAACTCGAAGCAAGCGTCGTTGAAGATGGTGTAACAGGATTTGCTGGAACAACAGCTTTGGGTATAACAGGCTGTGTCTTAGGAACAACAGGTTGTTGTGTTGGCAAGTTAATCGTTTGACGTTGAATCGGCGCGGTTTGTACCACTGCTTGTGTAGATGTAGTTCGTTCTGCAACAGAACCTTTTAAACGTAATGATTGATTGACATAAATACGATAAGGCGGCGCAATATCATTCAGCGCAGCAACATCTAAATAATTCAATCCATAACGATTTGCAATTGCACTCAGCGTATCGCCTGAACGTACTGTGTAATAATTGGGTGCTTGCTGTACATAACGATTACCACCTTTTGCTTGTGGTTTTGATGCACAACCTGTAACGACGACAATGCTTGTTACTGCCATAGACAACACGATTGTTTTAATCATTTTTCGTGATAGAAAAATCGAGACATGGTTTAAATGCATCTTCGCCCTCATCGAAAAAAACCTTAATTTATTTGCGCCTAAGAGTACCAAAAAAGTGAGAAAAAACGAGTTCTCACTTTCTATATTCACAAAGTTATAACATAGCCACTGCTAACCATTTACATGAAGATGTAAATTATCGAGTACAGCATAATTAGTTGCATCCATTTGAATCGGCGTAATACTGACATAACCATTCGCGACAGCAAAGAAATCAGACTGAATATGACTTGAAGCGGATTGAGGTTCTGTAACTGCCTCACCGGCTAAACCAATCCAATAGACTTGGCGACCACGTGGATCGACATGGCTACTAATTGGTTTGGATTGTGCTCTACGACCTTGATAGGTGATTTGTGTCCCTTTAATTTGTTCAACATCTGGGATATTAATATTAAAAATATGACGGGGCGGCAAAATTGGTAGTCCATTCGCAATAAAATCATGAACCCATTGTGCAGCTTTCGCATAATGCTCAGGATGTTCATAGGAACGTACATTTGAACCTGCTAATGAAACTGCGATTGCAGGATGTTTCATTAGGCGACCTTCAAATGCAGCACCAACCGTACCTGAATATAGAACATCATCGCCGAGGTTTGCGCCACTATTAATACCACTGACAACAAGATCAAATTCAAAATCGAATAGACCATTCATTGATAAATAAACACAATCTGCGGGCGTTCCATTCACAGCCCAAACATCCTCTGCAATTGGGATCGGTCGTAAAGGACGATCTAAAGTTAAAGCACTTGAGTAACCGCTACGCTCACTTTCAGGTGCAACCACGACGACGCGTCCTAAAGGCTTTAACGCTTGTGCTAGAGCCTGTAAGCCTGGTGCAAAAACACCATCATCATTTGCTATTAAAATATTCACTTTGATCTTGTCTCTTCAAATGTTACTACGTAGTTTTTTCAATTGAATTATTCACTGAATTATATATATTTGTAACTTCATAGTATTAGAAATTTATGCCGCCATGAGACATTTATCTACTTTTATCCGTGTTTTAGGGGTAAGTTTTTCACTTCTAACAGCACCCGCAATTTTTGCAAACACAACGGTTTCAACTAAAGAAGCAGACGCACTCATCAAAGATGATATTGCCAATGCGCAAGTCCTCATTGAAATGTGCCCAAGCATAATTGGAAAAAATGCTAAATTTGACGAAAACATCAAAAAGATGGTGGGTTCTTATTTAAGCACCTATTCTGATAAGTCAGCTTCCCTTGAGAGTCTACAAAAAGATGGAGAATTCCAATCTTTATTGAAAGATGCTCGTGAAGCAGCGAAAGAAGTTGAAAAAGCTGAACAAAAGTCAGTATGTGAAGATGTATTAAATTTTGAAGGCTAATATGCCATTAAAATTTGAAAGCGTTTTCAAATTTAAGATTTGAAAACGCTTCCGTTTAATTTCCTACAGCAAACATACAATCTACTGATATTTTTATGCTATAAGCTATTCAAATTCTTTAAGTCTTGTTTCTGAGTTTGAGTTCTTATGAAGAAAAATGTTTTCAAAACACTAGGTTTATCATTTCTCATTACTTCCAGTCTTTTCACAACAACTGTATTTGCCGCAGAAAAAAAATCTGAACCTGAAAAAATTGAAGTTACACCAACGTCTGAAGGCGTGACTCCTCAAGAACTTGCTGCAATTTATGTATTGTCAGAAATCTGCCCAGATTTAATTGGCAAAGATCTAAAATTTAATAAAGCATATGACAACCTCGTCAAATCATACTTATCAAATGAACCAAATGCTGTAGACATCCTCAATAAACGTGCTAAAACCAAAGAGTTCCAAGCTCCTCTTGCTGAAGCGCGTAAAGATGCGAAGGCTGCATCTGAAGATGATAATCGTCAAATTTGCGATGATGTTCGGAATTATTATTCTAAGTAACTGATTAGTTACAATACTGCATGAAAAAGCCGACTTCTACCGTAGAAGTCGGCTTTGCTTTGTCCTAAAATGCTAGGCTCATCTGCTTCACACAAGATATTGGAACACCTAGAATGACTCAAAAAAGCGCTCTTGCTGCATTATTACTTTTGCCAAGCCTTTCATATGCAGCGACTGTCCTACCGTCTCCACCAGAATTAAATAATAAATCCTATGTATTAATGGATTACGAGACAGGACAAATCCTTGCTGCAAAAAACGAAAATGAAAAACTCGCACCCGCGTCTATGACCAAAATGATGACAAGCTACATCATAGAACAAAAACTTTTAAAGGGTGAATTAACAGACAACGAACAAGTCCGTATGAATGAATCAGCATGGTGTCGTGGTACCAGTGCTGAATCATGTATGTATGTACCATTAAATGGTACAGCAACTGTCCTAGAAATGTTACGTGGCATTATTATTCAATCAGGCAATGATGCATCTAAAGCAATGGCCGAACACATTGCGGGCAACGAAGGTACATTTGCCCATATGATGAACCAGGAAGCCAAACGGATTGGCATGGTGAACACCCATTTCATCAACTCAACAGGGATGCCTGCTGAAGGTCATTACTCAACAGCAAAAGATATGGCTGTTCTTGCTCAACACATTATCAAAGATAGCTCTAAATACTACCCGATCTATTCAGAAAAAGAATTTACGTTTAATGGCATTAAGCAAGGCAACCGTAATGCCCTGCTTTACACTGACCCAAGTGTTGATGGTTTAAAAACGGGTCACACTGATGAAGCGGGTTACTGCTTAACCACATCAAGTAAACGTGGTCCAATGCGTTTGATTTCAGTCATCTTCGGTACGCCAAGCATGAACGAACGTGCTGGACAGACTCGGACATTATTAACATGGGGTTTTGCAAACTTCGAGACTGCAAATGTACAACCTGCTAACCAAGTGCTTGCTAAAGCAAAAGTATGGTTTGGTAAAGAAGATAATGTTCAAATTGGTCTTGCTGAAAACTTCAACGTAACCATGCCTAAAGGTCAAGCGGACAAAATCAAAACTCAACTTGTAGTTCAACCTAAATTGAATGCGCCTTTAGCCAAAGGTCAAGTTGTGGGTAAATTAGTTGCAAGCCTTGATGGTAAAGTGATTGCAGAGAAACCACTTGTTGCATTAAAACCTGTTGAAGAAGCAAGCTTCTTTGCTCGTCTAATTGACCATATCAAGATGTTCTTTAGTAACTTATTCTAATTTTAGAATTGCTGATATTAAGCATTCATGCTCTTGGGCATGAATGCTTTTTTATTTTATAATTCATCTATATTTTATATTGATCATACTCATGGCTAAGAATATTCGTCCCTATCTCGATCAAAAACCTGATGTTGATTCAAGTTGTTATATTGATGAGATGTCTGTCGTTATTGGTGATGTCAAATTAGCAGAGAATGTTTCTGTTTGGCCCTTTGCCGTGATTCGTGGTGATGTCAATTCAATTCAGATTGGCAAAAACAGTAATGTACAAGATCATTGTATGTTACATGTCAGTCATAAAAATCAAGCTAAACCAAATGGTTCGCCTCTCATCATTGGCGAAGATGTGACGGTTGGACATCATGTGACTTTACATGGTTGTACCATTGGTGATCGTGTCCTGATCGGGATTAATACCGTTGTTTTAGATGACGTGATTATTGAAGATGATGTAATGATTGGAGCAGGTAGCCTTGTGCCACCACGTAAAGTGTTAAAAAGCGGTTATCTCTATGTCGGTAGTCCAGTACAACAAGTTCGTGCACTGACTGAAAAAGAAATGGAATTCCTTCCTTATTCAGCACGCCATTATGTGAAAGTGAAGGATAATTATAAGAATAATTAAATTTATATCTATTTAATGAATTCACACTAACGAACTCAAAGAACAATGAAACAACTAAATGAACTAATAGATACTAAGGAATCAGGTTGGATTCTCATTAAAAGCTGGTTGGAAACAGCTAAGAATCAATTTGAAATGCTACCTAATAATATAAACAGAGCAGAAAGTGAATTACTTTCAATCCAAGTGACGACTCGCTCCTCAATGGGAGCTATGATTTATGAAACTGGTGGTTTACTCATTGATCATGGATGGTTGAGAGTTTTAGGTTCTGGCAGCAAAAGGTTAGATCGTGGAATTCATGAATGGAATATTGGAAAAACAATCACCCAACAACATAAGCAACCTGATTATTTACTTATAGCCGACGATATTCTTGGTGGTTATTTTTCGATAAATTGTGGTGGTTTGGGAGAAAACTTAGGTGATATTTATTATCTTGCTCCCGACTGTTTAAGATGGGAGAATTTAGAGATTGGTTATTCAGATTTCTTAAATTGGTGTTTAAATGGCGATCTCGATCAATTTTATGGCTCTTTAAGGTGGCATAATTGGAAAACTGATATTCAAGAACTTACTGGGAATCAGGTCTTTTCATTTTATCCTTTTCTATGGACACTAGAAGGAAAGAATATAGATGAATTAAGCAAAAAGGCTATTTCAGTTGAAGAAAATTTCTGGTTGCTGGATACAATTATTAATGAAATTAAAAATTTAGATTAATTCAATAATTCCCCATCAGCACTACCATAGCCAAAAACTCTCAAATTTTGTAGAATACGTTTTTTAAAATCATGGTGCTTTCTATGACCGCTTGGACACCCCATGTCACAGTCGCTACTGTAGTCGAAAAAGACGGACGTTTTCTGTTTGTTGAAGAACACAGCGAAGGCTTTGTACATACCGTGTTTAATCAACCTGCGGGACATGTAGAATGCGATGAGACCATTATTCAAGCAGCGATTCGTGAGACCTTAGAAGAAACAGGTCATCATGTTGAAATTGATCATCTTCTTGGGATTTATACCTATACTCCCCCGATGTTTCCAGATCGTACCTATTACCGTTTTTGCTTTTTAGCACATGTCACCTCAGTTGAAGAAAATGCGCAACTGGATACAGGTATTGTTGGTACAGTATGGATGAACTTAGATGAGCTACAAGAATCAGCACGTGCTAGAAGCCCATTGGTTGTAAAAGTAATTGAAGATGCCCTTGCTGGCAAAAAATATCCCTTATCGCTCATTTATGAGCACCCTTTCTCTCCCTCATTAACTTCTCATTTGGACGCTTAATTAGATGCAACAACGTGTCATCGTCGGTATGTCTGGTGGTGTAGACTCCTCTGTTTCTGCCGCATTATTACTTCAACAAGGACATCAAGTTGAAGGTCTTTTCATGAAAAACTGGGAGGAAGATGATGGTACGGAATACTGCACAGCACTTGAAGACTTAGCTGATGCGCAAGCCGTTGCAGATAAAATTGGTATCAAGCTGCACACTGCGAACTTTGCCATGGAATATTGGGATCGCGTGTTTGAACACTTCTTGGCTGAATATGCTGCAGGTCGCACACCAAACCCAGATATCTTGTGTAATAAAGAAATTAAATTCCGTGCATTCCTCGATCATGCGATGACTTTGGGTGCAGACTTTATTGCAACAGGTCACTATGCCCGTCGTGGTGCAAGCATGCAGAATTCACGTGGCGAAACCTATGCCCCATTACTGCGTGGTGTCGATAATAATAAAGACCAGACTTATTTCTTACATGCGGTACATGGTCGTGAAATTAACAAGACCTTATTCCCTGTGGGCGAAATTGAGAAACCCGAAGTTCGTCGCATTGCAGAAGAGTTAGATCTGGCAACTGCCAAGAAAAAAGACTCGACGGGTATCTGCTTTATTGGTGAACGTCGTTTCACCGATTTCTTAAAACAATATTTACCTGCACAAGCTGGAAAAATTGTTTTAGAGTCAGGTAAAGAAGTTGGTGAACATCATGGCTTGATGTACTATACGCTCGGTCAACGCGGTGGTATTGGTATCGGTGGTATGAAAGGTGTACAAGAAGGTGCATGGTTCGTACTCCATAAAGATATTGCCAATAATCGCTTGGTGATTGGTCAAGGACATGAGCACCCACTCATGCAAAGCACACATCTTTGGAGTGAGTCGATTGATTGGGTCGCAGGTGAACAGGACATCCCAAGTACAGGATTCCGATGCACGGCAAAAACCCGTTATCGCCAGCCTGATCAAGCGTGTACAATTTATCGTGATGAGCAAACCGAAAATGGTATTCGAGTTGAGTTTGATGAACCACAAAGAGCTGTAACTCCTGGACAAAGCGTGGTGTTCTACTCCGGAGAAGTGTGCTTAGGTGGTGGTGTGATTCACCATACCAATGCACCTGAACCAGATTTTATTTAAGGAAATTGGAAGCGAAGCATGGTGGAGTTACCCTTTCAGCACGCCCAAGCGTTGAATGTTCGACAAAATCGTGCTTTGGCATTGGCTGCTGTGTTTCAAGCAACTCAGCTCACGCATATGACCGCAATGGCGGGTCAGCAAAGTATTGGCGATAGCGGTAATTTTTATTTTGAACTACTGATTAAAGCCAGTCTTAATATTCGCCCAGCCACCAATAATGCCACTCAAACTTTAGATTTTTTTAATCAACTTGCAGATATCTCTCTTGGTTTAAAAACATTAGAAGGTTGTATAACCCAACCTTTTAATACTGCGCCTAAATCTCGTATTCCGAAAATGTCGACAGCTAAACTCCCAATGTCTTATGCAATGGCGTTATTGCAATTAGAAAAGAAAGTGTATAGCAATCCTGAATACATCAAAATTATCGAAGCAGCTCAGCAAAAAATATTAAAACAGCTTTCATTTTTCGATAACAACTATTTGCATCCAAGTATTATCGCCAACCTTGCACAAACTTATGTGGAAACAGCGGGACAAATCAATCCTCGCATTTTAGTTCGTGGTAATGCTGAAGCATTTAAAGACATCAATCATACCAACCGTATCCGTGCATGTTTATTTACTGGCTTACAACTTGCCCATTTATGGAAGCAGCTCGGTGGTAGCTCTTGGAGTATGATTTTTACTAAACGTAAGTTATTACAAGATATTCAAGCTCTCGCTCGTTTACAGTATCAGGTGGTATAAACCGATGCTAAGACGAATTTATTTTTATGTTTATTCCAAAATTAAGGAATCTGTATGAATGCTTTAACCGCACTCTCACCACTTGATGGACGTTATGCAAGCAAATGCGATGCGTTACGCCCCTTTTTGTCTGAGTTTGGTTTAATCCACGCTCGTGTTACGGTTGAAGTGCGTTGGTTACAAGCACTTGCAAATCGTGCAGAAATTATTGAAGTTCCTGCTTTTTCTACTGAAACAAATGCAGCATTAGATGCAATCGTAACCAATTTTTCTGAAGAAGATGCAAATCGTATTAAAGAAATTGAACGTACGACGAACCATGATGTAAAAGCGGTTGAATACTTCCTTAAAGAAAAAATTGCCAATATTGATGAGCTACAAAATGCGGGCGAATTTATTCACTTTGCATGTACCTCTGAAGACATCAACAACTTGTCTCATGCATTAATGCTTAAAAATGGTCGTGAAGTTTTAGTTTCAAGCATGAAACAAATCCTTAATGCGATTTCTGCTTTGGCAATCACACACGCTGAACAACCAATGTTGTCTCGTACACATGGTCAAACTGCTAGCCCAACAACTTTGGGTAAAGAAATGGCGAACGTTGCTTATCGTTTAGCGCGCCAAATCAAGCAATTTGAAAATGTCGAATTACTTGGCAAAATCAATGGTGCTGTCGGTAACTACAATGCTCACCTATCTGCTTACCCAGAAATTGACTGGGCTGCACATGCTCAAGCATTTGTAGAATCTTTAGGTTTAGCATTTAACCCGTACACCACACAAATTGAGCCACACGATTATATGGCGGAATTGTTCGATGCATTACGTCGTTACAACACCATCCTGATCGATTTTAACCGTGATGTTTGGGGCTATATCTCACTGGGTTACTTCAAGCAAAAATTAAAAGACGGTGAAGTTGGTTCATCAACCATGCCTCATAAAGTAAACCCAATTGACTTCGAAAATTCTGAAGGTAACTTAGGTATCGCAAATGCGGTATTGGGTCATCTTGGTGAAAAACTTCCTGTTTCTCGCTGGCAGCGTGACTTAACTGACTCAACTGTTCTTCGTAACATGGGTGTTGGTTTTGCACAAAGCTTGATTGCTTTTGATGCTTGCTTAAAAGGTATTGGTAAACTTGAGTTGAACGCGAACCGCTTAAATGAAGATTTAGACCAAGCACAAGAAGTTCTTGCAGAACCAATCCAAACCGTTATGCGTCGTTATAACGTTGAAAAGCCATACGAAAAATTAAAAGCATTGACTCGTGGTCAAGCAATGACGCGTGAGATGATGGTGAACTTCGTAAATGGTGATGAATTATTACAAGTTCCTGCTGACGAACGTGCACGTTTGGCTGAATTAACACCTGCAACATATACAGGTAATGCAGCTGAACAAGCGAAACAAATTAATGATCTAATTAGCAAAATCTAAATTTTGTTGATTAAAAAAGCAAAGCCTCGGCTTTGCTTTTTTTATGAGCCTGTAAATAATTCTGTGTAAATGCAGATTTAAAAATATCTCGTTACGCGCTCTACAAACATGATGCTAAAACGATTCATAGCAGCTTTCCAATTTTGGATAGGCATTGTCCATTTTTTGCTTGCTGCCATAATCGCTAAATATACCACTTTTCTCACTGAATCATCCGTTGGGAAGATTTTTCTTTTCTTCGTCACATGACGGATAACACTGTTCAGTGACTCAATTGCATTTATCGTATAAATTGCTTTACGAACATCCATTGGGTAAGCAAAAAACGTGTTTAAATTCGACCAGTTGGATAACCATGACTTGCTGATTTGAGGGTATTTGTCATCCCACTTTTGCCCAAATTCATCTAAAGCCTGTAACGCTGCATCTTCCATAACAGATTGATAAATCCTCTTTAAATCGGCAGTTACAGCCTTATAGTCTTTCCAACTCACATATTTGAGATTATTGCGTACCATGTGGATGATACACAATTGAATATAGGTATCAGGGTAAATTGTGTTGATCGCATCAGGAAAGCCTTTTAAGCCATCTACACAGGCAATCAGAATATCCTTTAAACCACGATTTTTAAGTTCGGTCAGGACAGATAACCAAAATTTAGCACCTTCGTTTTCAGCCACCCACAGTCCAAGTAAGTCTTTCCGCCCCTCTACATTGACACCCAAAGCAAGAAATACAGCCTTGTTAATGACGGTGTTGTTATGTCGCACCTTCACGACAATACAGTCTAGGTAAATGATTGGATAGAATGCATCCAAAGGGCGGTTTTGCCATTCGATTACTTGCTCTTTGACCGCATCTGTAACTCTGGAAATGAGCATTGGTGAACGTTGCCAGTGTCGCAAGGGTCAAAGTCAACGAAATCATATAGCCTGTGTATATTGGTGTGGCATCGTTTGATCGCCTTAGGGAGAAAATGGAAAACGACGATTTATCAGTTAAAGCAAGGCTTACTCAGTTCTTATATGCGAGAACAACTCAGAAAGCCTGAGATTGTGATGCTATTTTCTGGGCTATAGTGCATTAATTTTTTACTTTTATGCGTAAGTCCTAAGCTGCTGCTACAGGGCAAAATTTACCACTCTTGGCAACTGCATTAGCAACACCATAATCGATCAATATATAAAATAACAAAGTTAAGACTAGGAAACCTATGTGTTCCCTAGTCGTTTTATATAAGTCAAAACAGGCTATGTATGCTTGGAGCAAATATTTCTATACTTTTACTCAAACATCAAATTGAGAAAATAAAAAAACCCTTGAAAATACAAGGGCTTTTTTATTTATTTGGCAGAGGATCAAGGACTCGAACCTTGACGAACGGTTTTGGAGACCGTCATGCTACCATTACACCAATCCTCTATAACTGCATGATCAATTCATTTCTGATTTAATCATAAAAGTAAGAAACTTACTTTTAAATTTGGTGGGGGCGAAGAGACTCGAACTCTTACACCTTGCGGCGCTGGAACCTAAATCCAGTGCGTCTACCAATTTCGCCACGCCCCCGATGGATGTGTATATTAGTGATAAACTTTCTTGCTGACAAGCCTTTTTTATAAAAAAACTATGCATCTGAAAGCTAATGCTTTTTTCGTATACAAATGAAAAAACTCTTGAAATAAAAAAAGGAACTTATTTAAAGTTCCTTTGATATTTGGCAGAGGATCAAGGACTCGAACCTTGACGAACGGTTTTGGAGACCGTCATGCTACCATTACACCAATCCTCTATAACTCTATGATCAATTCATTTCTGATTTAATCATAAAAAAAGCAAGAAACTCTTGCTTTTTAAATTTGGTGGGGGCGAAGAGACTCGAACTCTTACACCTTGCGGCGCTGGAACCTAAATCCAGTGCGTCTACCAATTTCGCCACGCCCCCGATGGGTATGCATATTAGTGAGAAACATTCGCTATGACAAGTCTTTCTGACAAAAAACTCTATCAAATGCACATATAATATTCAAATCAAACATTTATGTTTATTTTTGCAGCAAATCAATTGCATTCAAACAATTTTTTGCCTCTATTGCTGAGCTAAATCGCTGTTTTACATGTTTCTGCAATAAGCCTGTTAATAAAGGCAAAAAACACCGCAATTCATCAGGTAATTTAATTTCTAATTTTTGGCAATGTAGGACGGCCCATTCATGGTAGTTTTTTGCAGTTAATTTGCTTTGGGATAACCACTCATAAACAATGATGCCAAAAGCATATAAATCAGTTTGTACGGTTTTTAGCTTCCCATGAAAAAGCTCAGGTGCCATATAATGAGGAGTTGCGGTTAAATTTTGGATTGGTTGTAATTGATAACTTTGTTCAAAATCAATGAGCCTGCATGAGTTTTCATATAATCGAAAATGCTCTGCTTTTAAATCGCCATGAATCCAACCTAATTGATGCATACTTTCAATGGCTTGCAGCGCAGTTAAAATTTTATGGTAGATAACTTGGATGCTATCTGTTACCTGAATAGGGCTAAAAAATACATTTGTAGCAACACTAAGCAACCCTACCCCACACTGAGGAAGATCATCGTCATTTTTAATATGAGAAAGTGGTATAATTTGGTGGGGCAATAAAAAATTCTGTCTAACTTGAGAGTTTTGTTGATAGAAATTTAGTTCTCGCTCAAATGCTTGCTCTAAAACCTCATGGCTATTGATTAAATGAAATTTAAGCCAATATTGTTGTTGCTCAATTTGGCAACGATATAAACGCCGCCCAAAAGCATAGCTTTCAGGTTTAGTACTTAAACTCAAATTATCCAGTTGAATATTTGAATCAAAGATCAACGTAGTAAAACTCATTCTGTTGCTTTTCTTGCTGCTTACGCAGTGATGTTAAACAATGCTCAATCGTTTTTCCAATCCGTGCATGAATTTCAATAGATGAAATCTTCGGCCATGTCGCTCGCTCTCCCTCTTGCTGCAAAACCTTAAAGAGTTTCGGACGTGGATTTTTAAGCATATAGCTATAATGTCTTAAACCATAGCGCGCAATAATATTTACATCGCCGTAATAACGCTGCCCTAAAATGCCATATCCATGATCTAAAACACGGCGAATCGGGAAAAAACTGCCCATATAATTACGTGTTAAATCCATAACTTCCAGAGCAAGCGATTTGCCTTGATGCCGAATAATTCGTTTAGGCCAGTTTAGAACATCGCGACGAAACCGTTCAGTATCACTTTGCATAAATGGCACGATATGCGGATTTACTTGGCTGGCAATGGTGTAATTTATATTATACAAACGAGCCATTTTTTCTTGTGGAAAATCACTACGCATACTCCCATCCACCCACTTGGTATTGGCCAAATAAGGTGTATGCTGACCATCGTAACGTTTACTGGTTAAGTGCACAGGCGGAAATAATACAGGTACAGCACAAGATGCTAAAATAGCACTCCACACCAAAACATTCGGCGCGGTGAGTGCATTCATAATCCGTGGGTTTTGTGCTGTGTTATACGGGGCAATTACAATATTAATATGTCGCTTTGACTGTTGATAGGCTTCTGCAAATGTCACATCACCCAAATTTTGCATCAGGAATTTTTTCAAATACATGACATCAGCAATACCACCATGACCTCGAATTAGCTCTGAAATTTTCCTGAATTGAAAAGCATCACTAAAAAAATGTTCGCCTTCGAGCAGTTCTGGAATTTTATCAGCCGAGGATACCCCCAACATGCCCGTCATGATCGCCCCTGCACTTGAACCAGACAGGACTCGAGGCATTAAATCTTGTTCGAGCAAAGCCTTACATACACCTGTATGAAATAAACCCAGTGTCGCACCCCCAGAAAACATAAGTGCAGGTTGTCCATAGGCTCTTTGACATTCTTTAAAAAATTGAATTTTTTCTTTGAGTTGAAAAGTAATACATTCACTAGAAGCTAAATAGCGAAGACATTCACTCATTTCTTCAACATAGTTTTCGATAATTCTTTTCGTACCAATATAGGTTTGTGCAAATAACATTGGATGACCAATATTGGCGAAGTCATAAGATAAGCCTTCACGGAGAACATAAATTAAATCTAAAGTTCGATGTTGCATTCGATATTTTTTTAATAAGTTGTATCGTTTAGACAAAATTTCTGCATCAAAGTAGGGCGATTGATTGTCATATTTCCATGCTTCATGCCCCGCTTCTTCGTCCAGTTTTAGTGCAATTTCTTTCCATTCCGCATAAGAACTCGCATGTTGCAAGCTCTCTTTTAACATATCGATTCTATGCAATTGATATGTATTTCTTTTTTCTTGAGCTCTGTTGAACATTAGCATTCCTATTTTTTCATTATATTCTTATCATCTCGCACTTATACAATGCAAAAAGCAGCACCAACAATCAAGGGTAAAATTGACCATTTGCAACATTTTTAATGATATTTTCTTCATTTCAGCTATAGCAATGATAGTATCCCTAATCATTAATCACTGAGTTTGGTTTGTGTTTATGGCTATTCTTGATTTACCCGAATCTATTCTTCAATCTTTATCTAGTGTTTTGACACAGTTACAACAAGTTCTCCCTGCACCTAAACAGCCAACAGATTTTTCTGCGATTGCTTTTCGATGGGAAAATCAACAACTAGTTGCAATTCAACAACCTAAAAAATTGTATTTAGAAGATCTAAAAGGAATTGAACGCCAGAAAACCAAGATTATTCAAAATACTTTACAGTTTCTCAATGGCTTACCTGCCAATGATGTTTTACTCACAGGTTCACGCGGTACAGGGAAATCATCGATTGTTCGCGCCTTGCTTACAGAGTATTCAGCACAAGGTTTGCGTTTAATTGAAATTGAACGAGATGATCTTTCTGATTTACCTAAAATACAAAAATTAATAGAACATCGCCCTGAAAAATTTATTGTTTATTGTGACGATCTTGCGTTTAACGCAGAAGATGAAAATTATCGTAGTTTAAAAAGTGTCTTGGATGGCTCACTTCAATCGGGTTCAAGTAATTTTATTATTTATGCAACCAGTAACCGCCGTCATTTACTACCTGAATTTATGCATGAAAATACGCCTGTGCGTAAAGTGGATGTTCCTCAATATACCGAGTTACATCCACAGGAAGCGATTGAGGAAAAAATTTCACTGTCTGATCGTTTTGGCATGTGGCTTTCCTTCTACCCAATGGATCAACAACTGTATTTAGAAATTGTCGAGCATTATATTGTTCAAGCAAATTTGGAATATAACGACATTGTTCGTGCTGAATGTTTGAAATGGTGCCAAGCTCGTGGGCAGCGTTCAGGGCGTGCAGCTTACCAGTTCTCTAAACACTGGATTGGCTCGCAAAACCTTGAAAAATTGTCTAACAACGATTAAGGAGATTGTCCTAAAAAGCTTTGACTTTGTCCTTATTTCCGCTTAGCAAAGGCAATTTTTTTCATAACCTAGCTTTTCAGTATGGAAAGAACGTAGGAAATCGGTTATGCAAGTGCATACAATTTCACGGGTGAATATCAAAACCAAAAAGTTCAAGGTCGTGGTTATCTTGAATATATTGATGTCGAAAATCAAAATGCGTTTAAAGATTAAAAGTCTTGAAATTGTATTATTTCAGAATTGATGCAGAAAATAAATTTTCTCTGCATCAAACATACAGCTTAAATATTAATACTCTTTTGCTAACTTCTCTAAGGTTGTGAGCATTTTTCTCACCACACTTCTTTTATGATGCAGCATATTCTTAATATTGCTTGGATTAAAACCTGTCAATTTTGCAATACCACGACTGGTCATGTATTCACCCGTTTTCGCAAAGTGCTTTTCACTTAACTCGGTTTTCGCATTTGAGAATCGAACCGCCAGCTTATAATCACTAAACTCAGACCATGCGCCAGTCTTATATTCGTCCGCATCAAAGCTACCCTTCTGCTGAGTAGGTTTTTCACGCAGAATATTACTCAAGCGGTTAATAACAATCTTTTCTTCACTTTGCTCAATGATTTGATAAAGTTCAGTTTCTTCAAAAGGACGTCCTAAAGCGATGTCTTTTCTATATTGTTCAACGACCTTTTCTTTTGACTCGACCTTTTTCTCACCTTGTTGAGTGAGACAGAGAATCTTAAATAAAGACTCTAATCGGCCAGATGTAAAAATATAAGAAATTTTCAACTTTTGTACTCCACAATGAGTTTTAGCTCATCAAAAAATAATTTATCCAATACTTCAAATACAATAGCGTAGGCAGTACGCGTTCGCTATGCATAAAATGAATGATTCAATTTTTTAAATAGAAGAATAGTCAGGTAAATATAAGAACCACCTAGATTTACCCACTGCCTAACAAGCAATAGAAAGATGAATTGTATTTTAGGTCGGTTGTAACTCAGTCATTGGCCATCTTGGTGTTGTGGTGACAGCCAAACCATCATGCTGCCCAGCCTTTAAACGTTGATAACCAGCAAAGGCAATCATTGCTCCATTATCTGTACATAAGGCAGGTTCAGCATAATAAACTTGCGCTTTGATCTTTTTCAAAGAGGTTTCTAATTGCTCACGTAAGCGAACATTCGCACTCACACCACCAGCAATCACCAGTCGCTTCAAACCAGTTTGCTTCAAAGCTTTAACGGATTTTTTAGCGAGTGTATCGACAACAGCTTCTTGAAAAGAAGCCGCCACATCGGCATCACGATTCTCTTCACCGAGCTTTTTCAATTGTACAGAAACTGCGGTTTTAAGACCGCTAAAAGAAAAATCTAAACCTTGATGTAATATTGGTCGTGGGAATTCAAATGCCTTGGCATCACCCTGTAACGCCAATTTCGCAATATTCGGCCCACCTGGATAAGGCAGTTTCATCATTTTTGCGACTTTATCAAAGGCTTCACCTGCTGCATCATCAATTGACTCACCGAGCAATTCGTATTGACCGATGCCATAGGCCGCCATGAGTTGGGTATGTCCACCTGAAACCAATAAAGCCACAAATGGAAATTCCGGTGGCGTTTCCGAAAGCAATGGTGCAAGCATATGGCCTTCCATATGATGCACACCGATCGCAGGTTTATTAAATGCAAACGCCAAACTGCGACCAAATAAGGCCCCAGTCATCAGTGCACCCATCAATCCTGGACCACGGGTATAGGCAACAGCATCAATCTCTTGCTTTTTAACACCACTCTGCTCAAGCAATTGATTAATTAAAGGAATCATCTTACGAACATGATCACGTGAAGCCAGTTCAGGCACAACACCACCATATTCCGCATGCAGTTTGATTTGGCTATATAAAACCTGTCCACGTAAGCCGAGCTCGCTATCATAGAGTGCTAACCCAGTTTCATCACACGAAGTTTCTAAGCCCAAAACAATCATTAAACTGCCTTTACAACGATCAAAAATAATATCAGCGCTATTATAGACTTGTGATCTGAGTTGTAAATGAGTAAAATACTGACCTTCACTTGCGATCTAGTGCAATCGTGCATTGGGTCTTATCCATAATCTTAGAGGATTTTACATGCCACAAGTTAAGTTGAAAGAAGGCGAACCAGTAGACGTAGCTATCCGTCGTTTCAAGCGTTCATGCGAAAAAGCGGGTGTTTTAGCTGACGTTCGTAAGCGCGAATTCTATGAGAAACCAACTCAAGAGCGTAAGCGTAAAAAAGCTGCTGCAGTTAAGCGTTATCAAAAGAAATTGACTCGAGAATCTGTACGTACTACTCGCCTTTACTAATTAATTTGTGATTGACTGCTGAAGAGACTATGAATACTTTAAAAAACCAAATTACTGACGTATTAAAAAACTCAATGCGTGCCAAAGATATGGCAACAGTAACGGTTATTCGTGGTGTACAAGCAGCAATTAAGCAAATCGAAGTCGATGAGCGCATAGAGCTTGACGATGCTCAGGTTCTTGCGGTCATTGAAAAGCAAATTAAACAACGTAAAGAATCGATCAAGGCCTTTTCTGGCGCTGGTCGAGATGATTTAGCTAGTAAGGAACAAGCCGAAGTTGAGGTTATTTCTCAATTTCTACCAGCCGCTATGACTGAGGAAGAACTTGATTCCATCATTGAGCAAACGATTGCTGCTCAAGAAGCTACTAGCATGAAAGATATGGGTAAGGTGATGAATTCTCTACGTCCGATCATAGCCGGGCGTGCCGATCCTGCACAAGTATCTGCTAAAATTAAAGCAAAATTAAGCTAATCTGCTTAATTTCCTCTATTTTATACAAATTACTCTATTTAAAAATTGGATTCATTAAATAATGAACCCAATAGATTATTTTTACTTAAAATCACACTGAACATTATATTTCACTAGCATTTGCATCTCATTTGACTCAGTGACTTGTTTGATTACATCCTGTTTAGTCATATTTGCGTATTGTGGCGGCAAGGATGAGCGATTTTTTTCAATCGCATCTGACATATCCTGAATATAACGCTGATTAATACCACAATACTGAGCTTGCTGCTCAGGTGTGAACTGTGAAATCTGTGGATTAAGGCTACGTAAAAAACGACGAATATCCTGTGCATAGACACTACGAATTTTCTCAACCGAATTCACATATTGCTCGACTGATGCTGCTGAGCTAATCCCCACACTGCTTATCGCAAAAATAAAAACTAAAATTTTCTTCATAAATGTTCTAACTTCTCAGCGATTTTTTACGCAGATCATCTTATCTTAATTCAATAAAGTTTGGTTTGTGCTCAGTAAAAAATTCTTCTTTTGGTGCAGGAAGATTCCCATCGGTCACTGTTCCTAGACGTAAACGAATCACATTAGGTAAATCTGTACGATATGAGTAAAGTGGGCTTGCACAATTTTGACAAAATACGCGTGCTTTATTCGGTGTGTGGAAATATTCTTTGAGCTGATCATGTCCTGACAGAATTTTAAATTGTGTTTCGTCAAGTGGGCTATTCCAACCAGCTATCGAACCTTGCGCCTGCTGACAATGACTACAATAGCATAAAATACTGTTTTCAATTTCACCATAATATTGATACTGCACAGCACCACACAAACATTGTCCTTTGATCATTTTTATTTCTCTTAATTCTTGATAAAGATTAAATTTTCATACGGCGATCATCTTGCATTTGTTTTAAGCGAGAGTCAATTTTTGCTGACATGGCTAAATTTCCTTTGGCTAAACGCTGAGCGTGCAACATCGATTTAATCGCATTTTCCTCATATCCTGACCAATACTCAGCTTCAGCACGGTAACAAAGCACATTAATTGCTTGTAGTGGCGAACTTTTATCTAAGTTTGTTGCCTGCTGCAACAGTTGCCAACCTTCAATATCTCTTTGGTTTTTATGAATAAACCGTTGAGCTAATGTTTGAGCTTGAGCAGCCTGCCCTCGCCGAATTAAAACTTCTGCAAGTTTATAAGATAGTGCCCTATTTTCAGGCATCGTTTTTTGAATGAAATTTATACTACTATAAGCCTGATCAAATTTATTTTGCCCTAAGTAAATATCTGTTTGAATCAGTGGGACCAATACATGATATTTAAGCTTTGCTTTTACCAAATCTAAATTTGCTTGTGCCTGAGTATAATCACCACGTTCTAAATAAAACTTACTTAGCGCTAATTGTGCAGCTGTATTTTTTTGATTTGCAAAAGCTTGTAATTGAGTTTCTGTCGCTTGGTTTGAAATTACGAGCGTATATAACTTTAAAATCTCAAAATCAAGATCATATATTTTTGATTTTACTTTTGGGAGTTGGTTTGCTCGTAATCGGGCTTCACTCATACGCTCTGTCGTTAGTGGATGAGTGAGCCAAAAATCAGGTAAGAAACTCACACGACTTGTTTCACGATGCATGGTTTCAAAATAATCTGCCATGCTTTGTGGATTGTATCCAGCAGAATACATAAACTGCATACCAATACGGTCTGCTTCACGCTCTTGATTACGACTATAACTGAGTTGCTTGTCCATCAACGCCGCTTGTGTGCCTAACATCACCGCTGAACCAACATCACCATCTGCTTTAGATGCGATTGCCGCACCGACAAGAATACCTGCAAGAGCAAGTAGCCCCTGTCCTTTAAATGCTTCTTGTGAACGACTGTAATGTCGCTGTGCAACGTGGGCGATCTCGTGTGCCATGACCCCTGCTATTTCATCCAAATTTTTTGCAGATGTAATTAAGCCTGTATTTAATGCAAACAAACCACCAGGCACTGCAAATGCGTTAATTTGTGGATCTTTTATAACCACTAAACCAATCGGTTGACCAAGCTGGGTCTGACTAAGAATACCTGAAAAAACCTGTAGAAATTGATCTTCTAACCACGCATCTTGTACCGTTGGCATCTGTCGATGAACTTCACGATAAACTTTTTCACCAATCAGTTTTTCTTTCTGTTGATCAAGCAAACCTACACCACTGCCAATTTCAGGTACTTCTGTTTGTCCAATTGCCTGTGTAGGCAAAAAGATCTGAGTATGACTCAATTGAGTAGTGGCCAATAAACCACATGCAAGCAGCAGCGATCTCAAGTCGTTTCTCTATGATTCTAATAAAGAAATTTAATATAACATTAGAAAATGAAGATATTTGCAACGAAGTGTTATAAAAGGCAGGAAAATCCTGCCTTAGTTTATATTTTTGAAATCAACACTATTATTTCGTGTTTATATAACGTTGATCGACACTAAATTTCTCTGGAAACTTTGCATTAATCTCTGCATAAAAAGACATAATTTCAACCATATCTTTTTCATAATCTCCCGTAGGATAAATAATTTTTCCTACACCTGTTTTTTTCTTAGCATAATCCATATACGCCAATGCAATCGGTACGCCTGCGGTGGTTGCAACATGATAAAAACCAGTTTTCCACTGTTCTTGTTTGGCACGCGTCCCTTCTGGTGTCACTAACATCACTAATTTAGGATGTGTTTTGAACAAGTCACTCATGAGTTGAACCATACTCGGTCGCGCTTGTCCTTCTTGTTTCACGCTACGATCAATCCCGATACCACCCATTGCACGCACAAATGGACCAAATGGAAACTTCATATAACTATCTTTAATCGTAAGACGAACATTTACACCTAAAGCTTTTAATGCCAACCGTGCATATAAAGCATCCCAATTACTGGTATGTGGAGCTGCAATCATCACGCATTGATCAACATTCAAATCCCAATGATTATCCAGTTCCCAACCCATTAGATTTAAACTTTTTTCAGCCAATTTCTCAAACACAGACACCCCGAAGACAAAATTTCAAAAAGCGCAAGTGTACCAATATTAATCAATTTAAAAAGATAGACCCGCACAATAATGCAGCAATTGACTGATCAGCATTGTAAGCAATTATTCAAACTTTGGATTAACGAGATAACGAGGTGTTCTATCTTGTAGTGCGTCCACTAAATTTTGATAAGCAAGTTTCACCATTTTCTGACGCGTTTCAGTCGTTGCTGAGCCAATATGCGGCAAGGTTACTGCATTTGGCAACTCAAATAATGCTGAATTTTGCAGAGGTTCTTTGGCATAGACATCCAATCCAGCAGCAAAGATCTTATTTTGTTTTAATGCTTCGATTAAAGCGTTTTCATCGACTACAGAGCCACGTGCGATATTGACGAAGACAGCATGTTTTTGCATTAAGTCAAACTGTTCTGCGCCAATCAGTGCTTGGGATTCATGATTTAAATCGACAGCAACTACAATAAAATCAGACTGCTGCAATAACTGATCTAAGTCGCGATATTGTGCATTAAATGCTTGAGCCACCTCAATCTTTTCACGGCGGTTATGGTACAAAATATTCATATTAAAACCATAAAATCCGCGACGGGCAATGGCAGCACCAATATTCCCTAAGCCAATAATCCCTAGCGTTTTACCAAAAACATCCATACCAAATTGTTCAGTAGATACCGTTCGTTTCCACTGACCTTGTTTGGTCCATGCATCAAGGTATGGAACTTTGCGTGCAGCACTCAGTAACAAAGTAAAGGCAAGATCAGCCGTTGTTTCTGTCAAAACATGTGGTGTATTAGCAAGCCAAATTTTCTTTTGATTAAGATAGTTAACATCATAATTATCATAACCAACAGACACTGTCGAAATGATTTTAAGTTTTTGGGCGGGTGCCAAATTACCTTCGTTTAACAGTCGTCCTGCGCCAATCATGGCATCAGCATCAACAACCTCTGTTCGAATCTGGTCGTTGATATCACCCAGTTTAGGATTAAGTACCACGACCCGATAATCTTGCTGTAACTGCGCTAAAACATCTTGATCTATTTGGCTGAATACAACAACTTTCTTCATGATTCGATTTCCGATCTTTATTGCATGAGCTGCCACAACCGTCTTTTTAATAAAGGTTGGGCTAACATTTCTTCTAAACTCGCTAAATATAAGATATTAGAATGCTTAATAAAGTCCAATTGACCTAAGCACAATATCTTCTTTTGTGTTGCGGTTGCATCCAGAAAACCTTGAATATACGAGGAGAATCCCCGACTTTCCTGAAAAGCAGCCAAAGGAAATGGCCATTTTAATTCAGCATACTGCCCTAATCTTGCCTTTTGAATATTTTGCCAGAGTTGGCTTTGAGCCTCGCTAAGCTGACTGGTTTCTAATAAAATGGCGCAGTTTTCCAACACATACATTTGCAATTCAAATGACCGAACCTGAGCAGTAATAACAATCTGTTCTTTTTCATCAAGCGCTGCTTTAACAATAGGTTCTGTAACAACTTTCGTTTGCTGCGATACTTCAATTTCGGTGATCGGTGGCGTATGTGCAGATGTTGCTGGAATGTCTTCTAAAATCGGTGCAACTTCAAATGTACGTTCTGTAGACTCAGAAACGTCATCAATTAATTGATCTCGCCATAGACTTGGTGCAGTGTTTTTTTGACATACAACTTCCCGAGGAATCCAAACATCTATTCCCAAAGCTGCTAGCCTGTTTCTCTGCTGCCCAATCATCTTGCCTACTCATTTTGGTTATTCACGGTAATTTGCGATACCGTAAGTTGAGTAGTCTAACATAAACCGATCTCGTCAAAATGGCTTCCTTTTATTCAATCAAATCAATACAAATTCAATTTATTATTTAAAAGATACGCTTATCTTTAATTTCGGAAAATATTGAATAAGAATAGATAATTTTTCATTCATCTATTTTCTACATTTTTATTACAATACTTCAATAAATCATTAGGGTCACTTTGTTAAATTCAAACGTTCTCAAGGAAAAATAATAAGTTTCAAGGTTAATATTGAAAAATATAAGCTGTACCATTAATACTTTAGAGAACCCTCAGAAGCTCATCCCACTTGGTCAAATAACTCGGTGATTTATGGTTTTGATTCATACGCCACGCCCGCCCATGCGGCGTAATCAATCGCCCTAGTGTCATACAATCCCGACCAAATCTTTTATTAATATTATCAAAAGCGATCGAAAGATTTTTTCGAGCAATCAGTTTATTGGTGTCATGGAATAAATCGACTGCATGGCTATGTTGAGGGATAATATCCAACAAAATCACTTCTGCTTTTTTATAACGATGACCAGCTTGATAAATTCGATCAAGCCCCTGTAACACAGCTTTGATAATTTCTAAACGATCATCGCTATAGTCGGATAGATACATCACTGTATAGGGACGATAATATTGATCTTTGTCAAAACGATTGGTGCGAATGCTAACGCCAACAGCTTTGCACAGTAAGTTTTGCTTTCGTAACCGCTCAATAGCACGTAAGCTAAATTCAGTTAAAGCGCCACTCAGGCTAGTTTTGTCCTCAATCGGCTGACCAAAGGAACGGCTGCTTAACACCTGTCGTCGATCTGTCACAACATCTTCAATTTCTAAGCAAGCCATACCTTGTAATTCTTTAACCGTATTTTCCATGACCACAGAAAAATACTTACCTAACATTTTAGGATCGGCTTGAACCAAATCCATCACTGAGTAGATATTCATTTTTTCTAAGCGCTGACGAATCTTTCGTCCGACACCCCACACCTCACCTACAGGCATCTGCTGCAACAAGTCTTCAATCACGCAGGGGTCTTCAGCAGCGATATTACAGACACTATCAAAACAGGCATGTGTCTTGGCTAGATTATTGGCCAGTTTGGCTTGAGTCTTGGAATAACCAATGCCTATGCAACATGGCAAACCCAACCAGTTTTTCACCGTGTCTAGAATTTGATGTGCATATTCGGTTAAATCGTGACTATGCTGATAGGCAGTCAACTCCAAAAAGCATTCATCAATCGAATAAACTTCCTGTTCAGAGGGATCTACAAAGTTGCCTAATATGTTCATAAAACGACGCGACATTTCCGCATACAAAGCATAATTACTGGAAAAGACCTGTACTTGATGCTGACGAATAATATCTTCGATTTGGAAGAATGGCACAGCCATACGAATGCCGAGCTTTTTTGCTTCATAAGAGCGGGAAACCACACAGCCATCGTTATTAGATAGAACCACCACAGGGTGCTTTTCTAGCTTTGGATTGAAAACACGCTCACAACTGACATAACAGTTATTCACATCAATTAAAGCAAAAATACGTTGCGGTAGGCTCATTGGCTTACCTCATTGGCTTCAAGTTATACGTCACCACACCCCAGATCTGTAACTCTTGCCCGTCTGTGATATAGATATTTTGGTAATCTGGATTTTCAGCTTTCAACCATACCTTTGGAGGGCTGAAATGATGATCAATCATCAAACGTTTGACAGTAAAATCATTGTCAATCAAAGCAATCACTATATCCCCAGACTTCGCTGAAAGACTACGATCCACCACTAATGGATCATCAATATCAATCCCTGCGTCCAACATCGACAGTGAATTGGCTTTGACGATGAAAGTCGAGTTTTCGTTACGAATTAAAAACTCATTTAAATCGAGTGATTGCTCAACATAATCTTGGGCAGGCGATGGAAAACCCGCAGCAACACGTTCTGTTGCCAGTGGAATATGATAAATTCGGTCATTCTTTGCTTGCACATTTTGGATTTTCATTTGAGCAGTCAAATCTGTACGAGTATCGGTTTTGACATTATTCAGTAACCAATTTTTGATGAAATCAACTTGAGATTCGGGAACACGGATGACTTTGGTTGGCTCACTGAATTGCGCTTTACGTCCTGCATTACTTCGGGCACCACCATGCTCAAATTCGTTTTTTTTGGACATAATTCCTCCTTACCCAAGTTTAAAATACTTACAAATAATTTAACTTGAAAAAGTTACAAATTCAAGTTGACGTACAATTAATTTTGCATAACAATGAATTTAATAGATCAAATTTTGGTTTGTTTAACTAAGACAAGGATGTAAAACAAGCTGATATTAACTTTTAAAATCAATGATTTAAAAATTTAATTTATTTTTAAAAACTTAAATCATTGATCTAATTTAAGAATATATTTGATCTGTTAGCAGTAGATTTTACTCAAAAGATTTTTGATGTGGAGACATGAAAAATGAACAATCGACGTGATGCTATTCTAGGTTATGCTGACGAACAACATGCTTTCTTTATTCGTCTCATCGAGAACAACACTGTATTAGGTGAGAGCTATGGACTATTTTGTGACAACCAAAATAGTGAAGCAGCGGAAAGTATTATGACTACCCTTTTTCTAAAAAAATCTTTTTGGCTCAATGGCTCTGAGTTTAATGACATTGTTAAAGGGCTTAACCCAATTCATTGAGATCATATAACACTGTTTTCAAGAATCATTTGCTATGACTAAGGGCTTGTACCATCACCTTAAACCGACAAGCTCATTATTTTTATTTTAGATTTCATTCAAGATTTAAATCACTTTTGTTGCTCTCAAATAAAGCCCACTTATTTGAATCTCATAAGTGGGTCTTTTTTATCGTATTGAAAATAGAAGATTGAGGTCAGATAAATCTTTTATCATTCACAGGTGCAACTAACTTATAAATCTTTCCATCTATATCACTTTCAAAAAGTAAATCGATATTTGGAAAAATGATATTCCCTTCTACCTCAATATGCTCAACTCGTTTAAAAAAAGGAATATCTTGGTCTTCTAAATCATTGAGCTGTGCCACAACAATCGATTCATTTTCTTCTTGATCTTTAATAATTACCGTAATCTTATCCATAATACTTCTTCCCAAAATATTGTTGATAGGACTATGGAAAATTTTCTATCGATTGTCGACTAATAGCTTGTAACAAGACTTATAACTATTATATTTTTATTTTTTAGACGACTAAGTGATTGAAATTAAGTACTGGTTAGAAATTTCTTTAATATTAAACTAACCATACAGTTACAATATTATTTAAAAATATTTCAGAAAATTTTACATTAAACCTCTTATGAAAGTAAAAACTGCCTCAATATAGATTTTATGAGATATCAAAAATTAAACCGTTTTTCAGATTCTGAATTCAAACGTTTGGTTGGCGTAACTCGACCAGTTTTTGGTGAAATGGTAAAGGTTTTAAAAGAACTAGAATTACTCAAAAAGAAATCAGGGCATCATTGATGTGTGCTTAAAAAACAGGAGGGTTTAACTTGGTAAACTATACATACTCATTAGGAGTTTACCATGAGCAAGAAACAGAAGACTTACACCGCAGAATTTAAAGCTGAAGCCATAAAAACCATTGAATAGAACCAAGGTAATGTATCGGAATCCGCTAAACAACTTGGCATTTCAATGCAAACCCTTTCGAACTGGAATAACAAAGCAAAGGCTGGAACTTTAGCAGGCACAAAACAGTATTCGCCCGATCTAAACGCCTTACTCGAAGAAAATAAGAAGCTTAAA
>JACCDZ011703464.1_pt1 | contig 46646 bp, 34 predicted proteins | sample 7449551 | NCBI WGS metagenome assembly JACCDZ01 (sample SAMN15323452, study PRJNA562643) | freshwater metagenome | isolation source: river surface water | place: USA:Blue River Watershed | collected 2017-08-18
ATTAAATTATTGTATTATATTTTTTATGAGTTCTACTTCAAATTTTCAAAAGCAAATTTTTATTTATTTAGTATGTTGTTTTCTTTTTACAGCCAACTATTCATTTTCTCAAAAAAGTGAAGTTAAATCAGATGAAACTTCAAAAACCAAAAAATGGTATGATAACATTAATATTAGAGGATATGCCCAAATTAGATATAATAAATTATTTGAAACTAATTCAAATTTAGGATGTGAACAATGTGATAAATCATGGGGGGGAACTAATAGTTTTTTTATAAGAAGGGGCAGAATTGTTTTTTCTGGGGATGTTCATGAAAGAGTTTATATTTATGTGCAACCTGACTTTGCTTCTGCTGCGGGTACCACAAATATGATATTTCAAATTAGAGACGCCTATTTTGACCTTTCATTAGATTCTAAGAAAGAATATAGATTTCGATTTGGTCAAAGTAAAGTTCCATATGGTTTTGAAAACATGCAATCATCACAAAATAGACTTGCTTTAGATAGAAACGACGCATTAAATAGTGCTGTATCAAATGAACGTGATTTAGGCGTATTTTTTTATTGGGCACCAAAAAACAAAAGAGAATTGTTTTCTAAATTGGTTAATACAGGTTTGAAAGGATCTGGTGACTATGGCATTTTTGGTATAGGATTTTATAACGGACAAACCGCTAATAGACCAGAAGCAAATAACAATCAGCATTTAGCAGCAAGAATAAGTTATCCATTTGAATTAAATAATAGTCAAATTTTAGAAACAAGTATTCAAGGATATAAAGGAAAATATGTTGTAAACACAAAAACTTCTGGAGTTACTACTTTAAGTAACGCGGAATATAATGATGATCGAATTGCGGCCTCTATAATTGTATATCCTCAACCTTTTGGTATTCAAATGGAATATAATATTGGTACAGGACCTGAGTATGATAAAATCACAAATTCTATCCAACAAAAGAATTTATATGGAGGTTATATTCAAGCAATGTATAATGTTAAAATAAATAAACAAAACTTATTTCCATTCGTAAAATATCAAACATATAACGGAGGAAAAAAGCATGAATTAGACGCAAGAAGTTATGATGTAAATGATTTAGAAATTGGGTTAGAGTGGCAACCAATTAAGAATTTTGAATTAGTAGCAGATTATACTATTTCTAATCGTCAATATGAAGATGCAATTTTGAAAAATAACATACAAAAAGGTAGTTTACTTAGATTGCAAGCACAATTTAATTTTTAAGAAAAAAAATGTAGTTACTTGATATCGTGACTTAACAAAATACAAGGAGTTAACTTACTTACAATTATATATTCAAATATTGAATTTGTGCTGCAGCTTCTGTCAATAAGGGGAGCAATCAAGCGGTCTCACTACAATCGTTTGCTTTGTTGCGTTGGGCTAGATTACAATTCAATTTCGACTACTTCCTTGATATTGGTAGTATAACGTTGGGATAGTTTTTCTTGTTTCATTTTCCATTGTCGTCCGATAGATTGAGTTGCAAAACGCACTATGGTTTTTCCTATGGAATGATTCAATTGGTCTATTACACGCATTAAAGGTTGGTGTTTTGGATTGGCAGTGGTAAACAATGACAGCTGTACGGTTGCATTAGGGGTTAATCCCATACAAATCACCCCCGCTTTTTTATACTGATATCCTTCTTTAAAAATGGCTTTCAATCCCATTTGCGCATAGCGGTTTAAATCGATGGTAGAGTCGGTTGGATAATCCGTTTTAATGACAATACTTCGGGAATATTGTGGCGCATCAGCACTGAATCCGTTGGTTTTAACAAAGACCATGACTAGATTGCACTGACTTTGTTGTTTTCGTATTTTTTCGGCACAATGGGCTGTAAAAGTAGCTACTCGTTCAGAAACTTGATCCAAAGTAGAATAGGTTTTTTCAAAAGAACGCGTGGTAGCAATTGCTTTTTTATTGGAAGATTCTTCTAAATCTAAGGTCGGCTTTCCTTCCAATTCACGCTTTAATCGTAGACCTACTACCGACATTTCTTTGCGTACCCAATCGTCTGGTAATTGGGTAAAAGCATAGGCTGTTTTGATTTGTAAGGATTCTAAACGTTTAGCATAGCGTCTTCCAATACCCCAAACATCTCCAATCTTAGTCCATTTCAAGGCTTTAATTCTCTTTTCTTCCGAATCAATTACATAGACGCTTTTGGTTCGCTCCGGAAATTTCTTAGCGATTTTATTGGCTACTTTAGCCAGTGCTTTGGTTGGAGCAAAACCAATACTTACAGGAATTCCAGTGCCTTTAGTAACGGTGCGTTGTATTTTGATTCCGTATTCTTCCAGGTCAAACAATTCAAATCCTTTGAATTTCAAAAAGGCTTCGTCAATGCTATACACTTCAATTTCAGGCGTGAATGTAGTTAAGAGATTCATCACCCGACTACTCATGTTGCCGTACAGCGCATAATTAGAGGAATATACCTGTACTTGATTTTTTTTGAATAAAGCGTCAAACTGAAAAGCGGGAGCTCCCATAGGAATCCCTAATGCTTTCGCTTCATTAGAGCGCGCAATAACACAACCATCATTATTAGAAAGGATAACAACTGGTTTTCCAATTAAATGCGGTTCAAATACCCGTTGACAAGAGGCATAAAAGTTATTACAATCTACGAGTGCAAACATTAGAATTTTTTGATGGAGGCGGTTACGATGCCCCAAATAATCAATTCGTTTTCTGGAGTGACTTTAATGGGGTCAAAATCTTCATTTTCTGCGATAAGCCAGACTATATTTTGTTCTATTTTGATGCGTTTTACGGTAAAGTTACCATCGATTTGACAAACCGCAATTTTATCGTTTTGAGGTTCTAAACTTTTGTCTATGATGAGTAAATCGCCATCATAAATTCCGGCATTTTTCATCGAATGTCCTTTCACCTTAGCAAAAAAAGTACAATCTCTGTTTTTGATGTATTCTTTATTGATATCAATAGATAATTCAATAAAATCGTCAGCGGGAGAAGGAAATCCTGCTCGCAATCCTGCATCGACATAAGGTAATGGCGCATCAGTTGAAAAATCAGGAGTATAAAACTCAAGGGTAGTAGTAGTATGTAGGGATTTTAATTTCATCAGAGCAAATTTAGCAAACAGAAAATTCAGATGATAGTGATTCGTATAAAATAGTTATTAACCATTTTTAGAATCGTACATCTGAATTTTATTTCTGTTGGATATACCAATTGGGTTTTATTGTATACTTTTTTACAATAAGATAACTAGTAATAAAACAATGATAATAAAAGCACCTACAGATACATAAACACCGTGTCTTTTTTCTTTTAATTCTGATTTAATGGCGCGTACTTCTTTACGCAACATTTTTTTTCTGAACGATTCAATTTGGATTTATCCATTGCTTTAATGGTTTCCAATCTGGTTACTAATTTAGTAACATCTGCAGGTACTTCTCTAGTATTAGAGACAACTTCTCTTGGGTTTTTTCAGTTGCAAAAAGGGGACTAGAAATACTACTCAACGATACTAATAGTAGCATTGCATAAAGAATTATTTTTTTTATTTTGAGTGGATTTAAGAATTAATATTATTGTTGTACAGCTTTTATATTTTGACTTAATGATGCATTTGATTCTTGAAAAATATCAATAATTACGGTTCTGTTATAAAATCGCTCTTCGGGAAATTCATTTTTAAAAGGGGCATAATTACTATCTTCTCCAAAGCCAGTTATTTCAAATTTCACATCGGTTCTGCCTAATTGTTGCAATGCTTTTTCTAAGGTGTTTTTTACATCATTAGCACGAGATTTGGAAAGTTTTAAATTGTAGTTAATATTTCCAATGGTATCCGTATGCCCGTGAATAAGTACAATACCATCTTTAGGTAAAAATTATACTATTCCCACTTTTAAAATAGAGTTGCTATTTTGGGAGATTATAACCGAATTAAATTTCTTCGATTGGACATCGGTGTTTGTTCTTCGATTGTTTAAAAAAAGACGGTGACTGTCCAGTTACTTTTTTAAATTGGTTGGATAAATGTGCTACACTGCTGTAACCCATTTTCCATGCTATTTCGGTAATATTATGATCGCCATCACTAATTAACTCTTTGATGCGTTCCGTTTTATGCAAAATAATAAAATGCTCAATTGTTGTGTGTTGTGATTCAGAGAACAAGTTAGATAAGTACGTATAATCGTGATTCATTTTTGAACTTAAATAATCTGAAAAATTAATTTTAATAATTTCATCTGAGTGATGTATCATTTCAATGATAACAGTTTTGATTCTTTCAATTAACATTGCCTTTTTATCATCCATTAATTCAAGCCCTGAATGATGCAAATTTAACTTCAATAACTCGCGCTTTTCTAAAGAGATAGTTTCTTTGATTTTTACTTCGCCTAGGTCAACAAAAATATAATGGAGTCCTAATTTTTTCAACTCTTCTTTTACCGCCATTTTGCATCGGTTACTAACCATGTGTTTTATGAATAAAGTCAAAATTGTGTTTTTTAGTGGGTTATATATATAAATGTCGCACGAAATTTTTCTAGGCCATTTATACAATTTCAATTAAAACTTGTATAATTCACACTTTATTGATACACCGAGTTTTTGTTTTTACGATGCAGTTTAAAATGAATTAATCTATTTTTAAATAGTTGCTTTTATGTAATTTACGAATTATAATGTTAGAAATGTAGATTTAGGGTTCTATTACGAACTATTCCGTTTTAATACTTAGATATGATTTTCGTTTCAACTATTGATTCTTATTTTCAAATTCAAATCGCCTCTAAATTTAAATTCAAATATGTAAGATATTTCTTAATATAAGAGTTCAGTTTTTTAATTTTAATTTTTGGCTCAAAACTGAACTACTTTTTTTTGAAATAAAGTAAATTTAATTTATTGCTTTTTACCTTTGCATTGTAAATGCAACCCCCCATAAAATATAGGATTTTATAATTAAAGATTCGATTAATAAAATGAGTTAAAATTGATGAAAATTAATGTAAAGAAAAAGTTGTAAAATTCTTAATCTGAAATTGATTCTAATTCAAGTAAAGTTTCCTTTGATTTTTTTGTTCGATACTTAAAAAAATGTAGTGTTAAAAATGTTTATGGGTAAGATTAAATTGTTCGTTTTTTTATTGATGGGGTGTACGGTATTTGCTCAAAAATTACACCATCAAATGATTGCTTCGCAGGGGATAAACACAAAATTATCAAATGGCATGAAGGTCAAACAAAGTGTTGGTCAACAAAGTACTATTGGTAATTATAGTACAACCAAAGCAATTGTGGGTCAAGGTTACATTCAAAGTATGGTTAGTATTTCTAAAACTAATACAGTTAAAACAGCTATTACGGCAGTAGTGTATCCTAATCCTTTTAAAGATGTTTTAAATTTTAGATTTTCTGCACCAATTGAAGGAAAAGTTCAGGTAACTATTTTTGATGTTCGCGGACGATTGGTCTATTCTAAAGACGCCATATCCATTTCAAATATTGTAACAATTTCTGAATTGTATTTTTCAGAAGGCACCTATTTTGTTAAGATTGAATCTAAAGACGTTATTTATTCAACTCAAATTATTAAGAAATAATGAAAAAAAATCTGTTAGTATTACTTTTTCTTTTCACAGTTGGCATTATTAAAGCCCAAGAAATATATTTATTTACTGGAAAAAATTACACCACATATAAATTAAGAAATGAAGGACAATCAGCAAATCCTTTTGATAAAAGTGGATCGGGTAGTAGTTATGAATTAGGAGTTTCCATTCCTATTCCAGTGAGTCATTTGGCTTTTGACAATCCCTTGAATTATAACCTTGGACTAACTTTGAATCAATACAACGCCGAGGCTGGAAATATAGCAAATACGTATGAATGGAAAACGGAATATGTAGGAATTCAAAATTCAGTAGGCTATTCATTTATAAAATCAAATCATCTTGATTTAGCTGTTAAAGGAGGCCTTAATTTTGGAACCATGTTATCTGGAAATCAAAAAATTAACAATTCGTATTATGATTTAAAAAGTCAAAAAGAGTTTACAGGAGTTGTCTTTACGCCATCATTGGGATTACAAGCTAAATGTAATTTGTCGGAATATGGTTATTTAAGTTTAGGTTATAATTATTCAGAAAGCACTAATTTATCCAATAGCTCTTCCAAAAAATTGACTCTAAAAACACATCAGGTTTTGTTTGGAATCCATTTTGAACTCTATTAATACTATTTAGAAATGAAAAAATATATTACTTTATACGTACTGTTTTTATCTACATTTTTTTACGCACAAACTTCTGGGATTAACTATCAGGCGGTGTTATATAATCCAAATCCAGAAGTACTTCCAGGTTATAGTCAGACTAATTCTCCTTTAGTAAATAAAAAAGTATGTCTTAAATTTTCCATACTTGATGCTATATCAGCTGTAGAATACCAAGAAACAATTGAAACTACTACAGATGAATTTGGGATGGTTAATTTAACCATTGGAACAGGAAATCCAATTGGTGGTTATGCAGCTTTATTTGAGGATATTGTTTGGGATAGTACTTCTAAAAAATTAAAAGTTGATATTGATGTGAGTGGCAATTGCGCTACTTTTTTAGAAATAAGTAATCAACCTTTTACAGCTGTTCCATTTGCATTTGCAGCTAAAACAGCTGAAAATGTAACTGGAATCGTGGCTATTACCAATGGAGGCACAGGAGCAAATACGATTGCTGGTGCAAAAACAAATTTAGGTTTGAACAACGTAGATAACACCTCTGATTTGAATAAACCTATTTCGTCAGCAACACAAGCAGGATTGAATTTAAAAGAAAATACGGCTAATAAATCGGATAATGTTAATCTAGGCACAAGTACAGTTTTATTTCCAACACAAAATGCGGTTAAGGTTTATGTTGATAACAAGATAAATTCCGGTGGAGCTGAGTTAGCCATTGAAATATTACGAGCTACGAATGCTGAAAACACACTGACCACAAATTTGAATTCTGAGATCACTCGTGCAACTGCTGCAGAGAACTCTAAAGAGAATACAGTTAATAAATCAGATGATGTTAATTTAGGTACAAGTACTGTTTTGTTTCCAACACAAAATGCGGTTAAAACCTATGTTGATAATCAAGTGACAATGGCTACACCTGATGCATCTACTTTAAATAAGGGTAAAATAAAACTAGCGGGAGATTTAACTGTAACCGCGGACTTACCTCTTGTTAAAAACGAAGCTATTACATCAGCAAAAATTGCAAACGGAACTATCATTAATGAAGATATTGCAAATGCTACTATTACAACTGCTAAAATTGACGGAGCCATTTCTGTAGTTAATGGTGGTACGGGTGCTGATTTAAGTACTTCTTTAGGATATATTAAACACGCAGCTATTGGAGCTAACTTTACTACAGTTTCTCCAATTCCTGCAACGGATGTTTTTGGTGCAGTACGTTTTGTTAATGGGTCTCCGGCAGATACTACTACTGGAAATGTTGCAGTTCCTTTTGGTTTTGTAACAACAGGTTTATTTACTAGTCGACCAGCCATTTCAGCTACAAATAATGGTGATATTTTTGTTATTTCTGGAGAAACTGGTGCTAACGCGAGTGACAATGGGCGAACTTTTATTAGTACAGGAGCTACAGGGACCTGGAATGAGGTAACCTCTAATCAGGCTTCAACTGATGCGAGATATGTTCAACTATCAGGAAGTACAATGTTAGGGAGTTTGGCTTTTCCAACAGGTACAAAAGTTACTGTTACTGATGCACCAACTTCTAGTAATGACCTCACTAATAAAACGTATGTTGATGACCGTACTACTATTGTAAATACAGCTTTAACAGCCGAAATAACCAGAGCTACAGGAGCAGAGACTACTTTGTCTACTAATTTAGCTACTGAAGTTACAAGAGCTACAACTGCTGAAAATACTAAAGAAGATAAAGCAAATAAAAGTACAGATGTGACTTTAGCTGATACTACTAATTCTAAATTTCCAACGGAATTGGCGGTTAAAACGTATGTTGATGGGAAATCAACCACACTTGCGACAGATTTACAAACAGAAATTACCAATCGAACAACTGCAGATACAACAATTAATACAGCTTTAACAGCCGAAATAACCAGAGCTACAGGAGCAGAGACTACTTTGTCTACTAATTTAGCTACTGAAGTTACAAGAGCTACAACTGCTGAAAATACTAAAGAAGATAAAGCAAACAAAAGTACAGATGTAACATTAGCGGATAGTTCTAATACTAAATTTCCAACGGAATTGGCGGTTAAAACCTACGTTGATGGAAAATCTACAACACTTGCAACAGATTTACAAACTGAAATTAACAATAGAACTGCAGCAGATACGACAATTAATACTGCTTTAACAGCTGAAGTAACTCGTGCTACAACTGCTGAAAATACTAAAGAAGACAAAGCAAACAAAAGTACAGATGTAACATTAGCGGATAGTTCTAATACTAAATTTCCAACGGAATTGGCGGTCAAAACCTACGTTGATAATCAAGTTACCGCTGCCACACCAAATGCTACGAATACTGTTTTAGGTAAAATTCAGTTGGCGGGGGATTTAGCCGGTTCCAATGATGCGACAAATCCAGTTATCACTAATTCAGCAATTACCACCATAAAAATTGCTGATGCTAATGTAACGGAAGCTAAATTATCAGCTAATGCAGTAACAACTGACAAAATACTTGATGGAACAATTCTAGTTAATGATTTGGCAAACGATGCAGTAGAAACTTCAAAAATAAAGGACTCGAATGTAACCACAGCCAAGATTGCAGATGCCAATGTAACTACTGCAAAAATTGCACAGGGTGCTGCTGATCAAGTATTAAAAACCAATACTGCTGGAACTGGAGTGGAGTGGGGTAAATTATCAGCTGCTAATTTAGTAGGGAAAGATTTGACTGCTGCAGATGCTTCTATAACGGTAGTAAATGGGGTTGGAGCTACATTGATTGATTCTAATGTAAAAGTGACAGATTTAGGGATAACTGCTGCCAAATTAGCAGCAAGTGCAGTAACAACTGATAAAATTACTGACGCCAATGTAACCGAAGCTAAATTAGCAGCTGATGCAGTAACAAGTACCAAAATTGTAGATGGAACAATTGCAACAGCTGATTTAGGAAATAATTCAATTTCAACAGATAAAATTATTGATGCCAATGTAACGGAGGTTAAATTAGCTTCAGGAGCGGTTACAACTCTAAAGCTTGCTAATGATGCAGTTACAACAGCTAAAATTGCAAACGGAACTATTATCAATGATGATATTGCCGATGCAACCATTACAACCGCTAAAATTTCAGGAACTATTGCCATTGCGCAAGGAGGAACGGGAGCAACTACAGCAGTGGGAGCATTAACAAATTTAGGTGCAGAAGCGGTTGCTAATAAAGCTACAGCTACTGATATGGGCGGAACTAATGCCGATGATGTAAAATACCCAACGCAATTAGCAGTTAAAACTTTTGTCGCGAATTCATTAAATAATGGAGTTGGAAATGCAACTCAAGACGCATTGGGTTTAAAAGAAGATTTAGCAAACAAATCTACTGCGGTAGATTTAGGCGCTGGATCTTCAAGTAATACAGCATATCCATCTCAATTAGCTGTTAAAACGTATGTAGATGCTCAAATAGTAGCAAATGCTACAGCTGACGCTAGTACATCTGTAAAAGGGAAAATTAAATTAGATGGTGATTTAACCGGAACCGCAGATCTTCCGTTGGTAAAAGATAATGCAATTACAACTTCTAAAATAGTAGATGATGCAGTTACAAATGCTAAAATTGGTGAAACGATTACTGTTGCCAATGGAGGTACTGGAGCAATTTCATTAACAGGTTATTTAAAAGGAAATGGAACCAGTGCGTTTACAGCAGTTTCTCCAATTCCAGTGACCGATGTATCAGGAGCAGTTCGATCTGTAAATGGAGTATTTCCAGACAATACCTCAGGTAATGTTGCTGTGGCAATAGGTAGAGTTTTTACAGGAATCGAGTTTGACCCAGATTCAGCAGCTTCAGTATTAGCTATAAATAGTGGTCCGAATCACATAAAAGAGTCAGATATCTATATTGTTTCTGGACAAACAGGAGCAACAAATGACAATGGGCGTACATTTATTCATGATGGTAATGATTGGCTTGAAATATCCACTAATATTGCCGCTTTAGAGAATACATTTGTTAAACTTTCTGGTAGCACTATGTCTGGGAATTTAGTTTTTCCTTCTGGTAATAAAATTACAATTGTTTCTCCTCCAAGTGGAGGAACTGATGTTACCAATAAAACCTATGTTGATAGTTTAGTTGCAAGTGGGACTACAAACGCAACAACAACTGCAACGGGTAAGATACAATTAGCAGGAGATTTAACAGGAACTGCAACGGCACCAGAAATTGGAGCCAATAAAGTAACTTTTGCTAAAATGCAAACAGTTTCTTCAGGTGTTGTTTTAGGACGTTCTTCAACAGGTACAGGTAATATCGAAGCTTTGACAACAATTCCTGTAGCTACTTTACCAGCTTTAACAGGCGATGTTACTACAAGTGCTGGTTCTGCAGTGACAACTATAGCTCAAAATGCAGTGACTTTGGGTAAAATACAAAACCTTTCCGCTCAAAGTAAGTTGTTAGGTACACCTTCTACTGGAGGGTTAGGCGTTGCAGAAATTAGTTTAGGTACAGGTTTGTCTTTGTCGGGAGGAACTTTAAGCGCAACTGGTGGTACCGTTACCAATGTAACCGGAACAACAGATAGAATTACCCTGACGAATGGAGCAACTACTCCAACTGTTGATATTGCTTCGACTTATGCAGGGCAATCGTCAATAACAACTTTAGGAACGATCACAACAGGTACTTGGAATGGATCTACAATTTCAGTTCCAAATGGTGGTACAGGAGCAACTACATTAACAGGATATGTTTTTGGAAATGGTACTTCAGCTATGACGGCTATTGCTACTATTCCAGTGGCAGATGTAACAGGTGCTCAAACAATAACTAATAAATCTACCGATGGAACTTTTGCTGGTTCAAACGATACTAATTATCCAAGTCAATTGGCGGTTAAAACATATGTTGATGCTAAAGTTGCCGCTGCAACCCCTGACGCCACAACAACTGCAACGGGTAAGATTCAGTTAGCAGGAGATTTAACAGGTTCGGCGACTGCACCAGTAGTAGGAACAGGAAAAATTACCTCTGACAAAATTTTGGATGGAACCATTGCTACGGTAGATATTGCAGCTAGTGCAGTAACTACAACTTTAATTGCTGATGGAACAATTGCTACAGCTGATTTAGGTGCAAATTCAGTAACCAATGCTAAAATTGGCGAAACTATTACCGTTGCTAATGGAGGTACAGGAGCTACTACCTTAACAGGTTACGTAAAAGGGACTGGTACTACAGCTATGGTAGCAAGTACTTCTATTCCAGTGGCGGATGTCACAGGTGCTCAAACAGTTGCAAATTTGTCTGCTAATATTGCTACAAACACGGGTTCTATTTCTATGTATCCAAGTGTTGCAGCAGTAGAAACTGCACTTGCATTAAAAGCACCTTTAGCTTCTCCAGCTTTGACAGGAACTCCAACAGCGCCAACTGCTGCTTCGGGAACTAGCACAACACAGATAGCTACAACGGAATTTGTAGCCAGTGCTTTAGGATCTCCGTTTTTTATTGCAGCAGCAACTCCAACGGTAGATGCATTAGGTAATAAAACTTCTGCAATTGAAAGAAGTGGAAGTATTCAAACAAGCGGCGGGTCTATTAAATCGGGTAAATCGAACTATATCTTTGAAATGAATGGTAACAACTCAAATGGACCTGTATTAGATTTAGGAGATTCTTCAAATTCACAAAAATTTTGGAGAATGGGTGCTTACGGATCAATTAATAATTTTGACACGAAAAATAGAGATTTTCATATTTTTAGTACTAATGCAACTACTGGAATTTATTTTAAGAATGATACTGGTAGAGTAGGAATAGGAACCAATGCTCCTTCAGAGAAATTTCAGGTTAATGGAAATATTAAAGGAGATAAAATTATCAAAACCGGAGGTGTTGCTAGTGAATTCTTAAAAGCAGATGGTAGCGTAGATACTATTGCCTATGCTCCTTTAGCTTCTCCAACTTTTACAGGAGTGCCAGCGGGTCCAACTGCAACTGCGGGAACAAATACGACTCAGTTAGCAACAACCGCTTTTGTAACAACCGCCGTAGCAGCAGCAACTATTGCAGATGCAGATGCTACTACAAAAGGTAAAATTCAGTTAGCAGGTGATTTAGGTGGTACAGCTGCAGCACCTTTGGTAGCAAAATTACAAGGAACAGCGGTGAGTGCTACTGCACCAACTACCAATCAATTATTACAATATGATGGAACTTCTTGGAAGCCCGTTTCAAAAAGCGCAATTGTTACTATGGAAACTGAAGAGTTCACGCCAACAGCAAGTCAAACTTCATTTATATTAACAAATACACCACTAGGAAAAATAGCGATGTATATCAATGGGGTTCGAGTGCCAAAAGCAGCAGTTTCTGTATCAGGTACAACAGTAACGTATGTGCCAGCTAGCAATTCAGCCTACGCGATACTAGTTACAGATAGAGTATCATTTGATTATATTTATTAAAAGATAATTTGTATTAAAATAAGACCTAAACAAATAATTATGAAAAAAATAATAACTTTCGTTGTATTGTTTTCCACTATAATGAGTTCATTCGCTCAAGAAAAAGTTACTAATAGAAATGGTAAAGAAATAACAGTTAATGAACCCGCTACGACTACTACACAAGGGGTAGTTAAATTAGCCAATGATTTAGGCGGTACTGCTGATGCTCCAACGGTTCCTGGTTTAGCATTAAAAGCACCTTTAGCATCTCCTACTTTTACAGGAGTGCCAGCGGCACCAACTGCTGCTGCGGGAACAAATACGACTCAGTTAGCAACAACCGCTTTTGTTACTGCGGCTTCGGGAACGCCATTCTTTAAAGCAACTACAACTAATGATATCCTAAACGATAAAACTTCTAATTTTTATACCAATAGAAGCATAGGAATTGGTACTAATAATCCTTTATTTAATTTAGATGTGGTTGGAGGTTTTGCTTTAAGATCTGCTACAGGAGCTATGGGTTCGGGTTATGGTATGGAATTCTTAACAAATGCAAATTCGCCTAGAATTGATTGGGTAGCTAATGGTGCTTATATAGGTCAGTTTTCATCAAATACTACAGATTTCTTATTGAAGAATAGCTTAAATAATACAGGTAATATTAGATTTTTTACCAACACAAGTGGTTCAGGAAAAGAACGATTAACTATTTTAAATAATGGAAATATAGGTATTGGAACAAATGCCCCAAGTGCGCCTTTAGCTGTGCAAGGTGTTACAGGTACAGGTGCATTAAAATTAATTGCCCCATCTGTAGGTTCGGGAGATAATTGGTGGATGGGATTTGGTCATGGAACGACTTCGCCAGATAGTAATGACAGAGCTAGAGTAGGTGTTGAAATTGCTAACGGCGGTAAAGGACGTTTGTTTTTTACCACAGGTGCGCCAAATGCACAAACTAGAGCATTATTTATTAACGAAGATCAAAAAGTGGGTATAGGAACATCTACACCAGGAAATAGGTTAGAAATTTCGCATGGTACAGCTGGTAATTCAGGTTTACGTTTTACTAATTTAACTTCTTCAACCGCTGCTACCACCACTTCAAGTAAAGTGTTAGGATTAAATGCCTCAGGTGATGTGGTATTAACTAATGTGCCAGGAACTCAAAACATTGTAGATTTTTCTACGGCTACTCCTACAACTTCTGGAGTTGTTTTTACACCGAATACTCCAGCTGATGAGTCTGTGGTATATCAATCTAATGTAGATAACAGTATGTGGACGTATAATGGTACCACATATGTAACTTACACGGCGCCTTCTTCTACCGCTTGGTATACAGCAGGAACTACTAATGATGCGGGTAGTAGTAAAACATCTAATATCTACAGAACAGGTAACGTTGGAATTGGTATAAATAATCCACTAACCAATTTACACATTCAAAATTCAACTCCGGCAATTCAAGCGGCTAATGCTGACGCTAAAGTTTTGAGATTATCGAGACCATCTACAGGCGGTGTTAAATGGGATAATATTGCTCAATTTAATTTAGGTACCTATTCAAATACTGTAGGTAGTCCTATTGACGCTAAATCTCGTTTGGATTTAACATTAACAAATGGAGGCGATAATACTACACTTTCTAATGTAATGACTTGGCAAGGTAATGGTAATGTTGGAATAGGAACTACTGCTCCTACTTCTAAATTGGTAGTAAGTGGTTTAAATAATCCAGTTTCAGCACTTGGAACCGCTCAAACCAATGCAATTTTTAGAGTAGAAGGAGAGTCTAACCATTCATTAGATATGGGAACATTAACAGCTTCTCCTTTTGGCTCATATGTTCAGTCACATAATAAAGGTGGAGCTACTTCTTTACCGTTATTGTTAAATCCAGTTGGTGGTAACGTAGGAATTGGTACTTCAAACCCTATTTCAAAGTTAGAAGTAAATGGAGCAGCTACAAATACAACAGCTTACAATGCAGGTTTAGCTACTGCAATTTTATTTAGCAATAGTAATTTGGCATACACTTCTGCAAGTCCAACAGCATTTAGTTTACAAGGCATGAAAGATGGAGGAACCTATACGTTAGCCGTTCAGGGTACAACTTCTGGAACTTCGAGTTTTTTTGGTAAAAACCCTTCTTTAGTGGATTTTGTATTTAAATCAGTAAACAATGGATCTACTATTGCAGGAAAACAAACTTTATATACTTTTATTGTAATGGGTACAACAGTGTATGTATACATGGCAGCAGGTTTTTAATTTATGAAAAAGATAATTTTATATACAATTTTACTATTTCAATTAAGTGTTAATGCTCAATTTGTGGGTACACCTTATATAATACCTATTGAAAGCAGGCCAATTTTAGATCAAGTGAGTGTAGCTCCTTCCTTTGCATTTAGTACTAGAAAATTACGTACTGACTATTTAGGTTTTGCGATTCGACTTAGACGAAGTACTGATAATGCTGAAGTTGATGTCACTTTTGATACCAATGGACTAATTTCCGACAATAGTGATGCAAAAATCGCAGTTTCAGGCACCAGTGGATTAGCGGTAAATAGTACTCAAACCCTAGCAAGTTTTAGAGGTGGAGCAACGCTATATGTAACGATTTGGTACGATCAAGGAGCAAATGGCTATCATGGAGTTCAGGCAACAACCGCTCGACAACCTGTATTTGCAATGGCATCGGCGGGTGCATCTAATCAATATGCTTCCGTATTGTTTTCTGGGTTATCCAATCCGCAGAGTGTTATTGTTAATCAAACCATGCAAACTTTATTAGGAAATGTAACAGCTGGAATGGGATTAAGAGGTACGTTAAGTATGATTGCTAAAACTACTTCTAATTCAGAACAATTTTCATTTGGTTATAGTTCGGGATCGACACGATGGTCGGCACATATGAACTGGAGTGATGGCAACTGTTATGTAGACCTAGGTACCTCTACAGATTCATATAGAGCATTTGCTAATGGGAGTCGTGTAAATAATTACAAAAATTATATACTCATTAGAGGGAATAATTTCAAAACGATGCGTGCCAGTGGAACGTCTCAATTGAATAATGGAACGATGTCTAATAATTCGGGTTTATCAGGAGGATCTTTTGGGGTTGGTAATGCAGTGGTAAGTCCTACTGCAAGTTCCGTTGGTTTTTCTGGAAACATTCCCGAATTTATACTATTTCCAGAGCCATTAACTGTATCACAATATTCGCTAATGGAAAACAATCAAATCTCGTTTTGGGGAGCGTATTAGTTTTTTCGATCTAATTGCTCAATGATTTTAGTGTAATTTTCAGGACCTACTTTTTTAGCAATAATTTTTTTGTCCTGATCCAAAAGATACATAACTGGAGTTTGTCTCACATTATACAAAGTTTGGAAATCAACATCTTCCTTGGTATAATTCCCTGTAACTACAGGAGCGGGATATACATTAGTCCAATCGGATAGTTTTTCTTTTTCAATAAACTCTTTCCATTTCACCATCTCGTTAGTATTGTTGTTTATGGCAAAAACGACTACACCTTTTTGTTTCCACTCGGTTTCATACAATTGGTGCATTTTTGGAATTTCGGTTGCACAATGTCCGCAAGTAGGGTCCCAAAAAACGATTACAGTGTATTTGGCTTTTATGTCATACAAGTCAATTCGTTTTTGGTCTTGGGTCAGCATGAATAAATTACGTCCTTTGTCTCCCACTAAATTATCTTTGATACTGGACACTTTGAATTTAAAGAATTCTTTTTGTTTGAGCTGTAGCCAAGCATATTCTTTGTTCTTGAAATAGGTATTGTAAATATTGATAAATACTCTATCCATACCCATAATTTTAGGTTCTGAATACAAATCGATAAAATGCAAACTGAGGTATTTGAATACCTCACCATTAGGTTGGTCAGTTTGATTTAAAATTTGTACAATCTCCGTAGTAACTGCTTCAGGCGTTACAGGAACAAATGTATTGAAATAGGTAGTAATTCGGTTTTCTAAAAAGGGATTACGCAGTAAGCGACTGTCTTTAAAATCAATTCCGTCAAAAAAGTGCTTTTTTAAATAGGCAATCGAGTCTGTTTTAGTAACTAGTTTTTCTTCTGCAGTTTTATTTAAAAAATTATCTATCGGCTGGCTCATTTTGAATAGTAGCGCTAATGTATTAGAAGGATTAGCCTGAATATATTCATTTTTATAAACGTTGATCTCGCTTTGAATTTTCTTTAAGTCTATAATAACAACTGCGCTATCTTGTTTAGTTTTTTTATCGGCTAAGGTTTTTTCTAAGGATTTGATTCCTTCCATTTTGGTTTTGAAAAAAGAATTGAAGGTGTTGAAATCCTGGTTTAAAACCGAATTATTAATTGTCAATGTCTTTTCAGTAGGGTTAGTGACTTGTATCGTAAATTTTTGGTTGGTATCTATTAGGAATTCCAATTCTATTTTTTTGTCGGGAGTAACTAACATATAGATTCCTTCAATATATTTTTGGTCTTTTTTGAAGACTAATTTTCCGTCATTAGTACCTTTTACAGAGTCTAACAAGGTTTGGTATTTACCATAGTGACTTGCCAAATAATACATTTTATTAGCGTATTCAGAAGATTGAAATTCTATTTGGCTGGCAGGAATTGTTTTTTTGGCTTGAGCCAATACAGAAAAGGTGGTGATAAAAACTAAAAAACTAAAAAAGATAGATTGGGTTTTCATATATGTAAAAGTTGTTTGCTTTTGGTTAAATGTAGTATCGCCTTTTGTTTATTGGTATTTGCTTGAGCAAACTTTTGATAAATGGCGATTTCACAAAGATGTATTTTTATTCAAAAATAAGATTTTCAATTGGTTTACAATTTAAAGAATTCAAATTTAATAGAAGTGATGCTAAAGAGTCAAAAATAATAAATACTTTTAACAGATAATTATAAAAACATAATGCGATGCGATTGTTTTTTTCTTTTTTAGTACTAGTTTTCTTTTCAGACACTTATTTACTTCGAGCTCAGCAAGTAGAATCTATTTTGGATACTACTTTTGTAAATTTGAAAGATTATAGTGCTGATTTTGTGTATGATATGAAATATGCCACAGAAGACAATTTTTTGAAAGCAAAAGTGTATGATTGTGCGGAATGTTTTTTACGTTTTAAAACAGTAAAAGCTTTAGTAAAAGCGAATACTAAATTCATTAAAAAAGGATATCATATCAAGATTTATGATTGTTATCGACCATTAGACATTCAAAAGAGAATGTGGAAAATTGTTTCCAATCCAGAATATGTGGCGGACCCAGCTAAAGGTTCTATACACAACAGAGGAGGTGCAGTTGATATTACGTTAGTAGATGCCGATGGAAAAGAATTGGATATGGGAACCTCGTTTGATTTCTTCGGACCGGAGGCAAGTCATTATTTTGACAATCTTTCGGATGAGGTGAAGCAAAACAGAGCACTTCTTAAACGGATTATGAAAAAAAGTAACTTTAATTCCTTTGATTCAGAATGGTGGCATTATAATTTAAAAAATGCCTCAAAAGATAAAGTGGCTAACACTAAATGGGAATGCAAATAAATTAACTTTAATCTTATTTATTTTGCACAGTCAATATTTTGTATAAAATAGGTTTCGGGCTCATATACTTCATTATTCAACTCGGATGTAAATTGTTTTTTCAACACATAATCTTCTGTATCAGTTAAGTATTTGATACGCATCATGGAAACAGGTGATTTTTTCAATTCTTCAAAACTATCTTTCATAAACATAAAAGTAGCAGTTGTCAATCGGTTATCAAACCCTTTATCGTCTCGAAGCATACTTCCACAATTTTCTTGATCTGTATGAAGTAGCGTGACTACTTTTCCATTATTCAATTGTAAAAATAGTTTAGAATTTTTATCGAAACAATTGGCTTTCATGAAGCCTTTACTTTTTTGAATCAATTGCACATTTAATAACGGCATTCCATCTGCAACAGCAAGTGAAAAGAAAATATAACTTGAAGTTTCTCCAAAGTTTTTCTCTGCAATCATATATTCCTTAGTCGACTTATAGGTGCCAATAGAATCAGTTATGTTAGTGGTATATTCGCATGGTTTTTGTGCGAATGATTGTAAACTGAATAAAAATATAGCGATAGTAAGTAAGTGTTTCATGATTATTTTATTTTGGTGCAAATTAAAACTATTTTATCATTATTCATATCAGTCGTGAAAAAACAATAGGAATTTCCACCCTCCTTAATTTTCCATTTTTTACGAATTAATTCTACAGTTTCAGGAAAGTTGCGAGTTGTAATATTTTGTTTTGAATTTTCAAGATGAATTTTAATTTCTTTTTTTGAGTAGGGTATGGCATGTTGAATTTCAAATACACGTCCAGGGAAATCAATTATTTCATTAGATGTATACAAATGGGAATGTTTGTGTAATTTATCAAGTCGATATTGTTCACTGATTTCATTGAATCCGCCTGACTTCATAATTGCACTATTCGGTTCGAACAAATAACGTTTTGGTAATGAATAATTGGCTTCGGTACTTTCTTGATTAAGGATAAAATCAAAAAAGTTTGTTGCATCTTTTGTAAGGTTTACTGTTTTTATACCGATAGCTCCTAAGTAGTTTTTGTGCAATTCCCAAAGCAATTCTTTTACTTCGTTTTCTAAAGCTACAATATGAATTGTTTTTACATTTTGTAGTTCAGATAATCCAGCTGCTATATCTAATAAAGGCGCCGTTTTAATTAAAATAGCGTCAGATTTTTCAAAATAAAAATCTAAATTTTCAGGAACATTAGGCAAACAGTCTTTTAGCATGAATACTTTGCCTTTGGTATCATTGCGCCGCGAAGGATCTATGTACATCCAGTCCCATTTTTCAGTAGTCGATTGTAAAGTGGTTAAGCTATCTCCCGCTATGCATTCAATATTAGTAACTCCTAATTGTTTAAAATTATGTCCGACAATCTCTGATAGATCAGTATTAATTTCGCAATGCGTTATTTTATTTATTTTTTTAGCAAAATAATAATCATCAACTCCAAAACCACCTGTTAAATCAATTAGGCTATTACCTGCTATAAGACTTGATTTGTATTCGGCAGTTCTTTCTGACGATGTTTGTTCTATTGATAACTTGGACGGATAAATAATGGCTTTGGTACTAAACCAAGTGGGTAATTTTTCTCTGGATTTAGTTTTGGCCTCAATTTGGTTCAATATAGTTAACCAATCGATCTCTGGAAAAGGATTTTTTTGTAATGCCAATTTCGCTATGGAAACTCCTAATTGATCCTGTATAAATTCCTGTACTTTAGGATATAAAATAGATAAATCCAAGATTAAATATTTTTTGTAATGAGTTGAATTACGACGTTATTCGGAAAAAACTCTTTACCGATAACTTTTAGAATAGTGTATAAAGGAACTGCAATCACCATCCCTAAAATTCCTGAAAGAAAACCTGCAATTAAAATGACCAAGAAAATTTCTAAAGGATGTGAACTTACACTTTTTGAAAAAATAATGGGTTGAGATAGATTGTTGTCGATTAATTGAACAATCCAAAAGCCAATTAATATGTAGATTGTTGTAGGCAGAGTATCGGTTTGAAAATCATTTCCTAAATGACTAATCATAGTTAAAACCGCAGCGATTAGCGAGGCAATTAACGGGCCAACATAAGGAATAATGTTGAGTACTGCACACAAAAAAGCAATGATAAAAGCATTTGAAATACCAAAAATAGATAACACTATCAAGTATAAAACAAACACGATTCCTAATTGTAATAACAAACCTATAAAATAACGTGACAGTAAATGATTGATTTTATCTAACGAATTGATAATAGGTGTTTCATGAGCATCAGGGATAAGTTTTTTTAAATTTTCAATAAAATAAACTTTGTCTTTTAAAAAGAAAAAAGTGATAAAAAATACCGCTGCTAATCCAACACCAAAACTACTGATTGTATTGAGAATCGTATTTAATAATTCAGGCACGAAATTGAAATCTATTTTGGAGCTGATATTCGTTTCTTTTAAAAAACTTGTTGAATCAATGTTATGCTTGTCTAAAAAAACTACGATTTCATGTAAAAGTTGATTGATGTTATGTTCGATTTGAGTTGTATTGAGTAAAGACAAGCTTTCGCTTTGGGAAAGAATTAAGGGTATAAACAAAGAAATAAATCCTACGATTAGCAGAAAAAAGAAAACTAAGGTGGTAATTGCCGCTACAACATTTGGAAATTTCAAGCGTGTTTTAAGAAAACTCATAATAGGCTTTCCTATAAGGGTAAGAATTAACGAAACAATTAGATAAACAATTACAGCTTGAATTTGGTATAAGAAATAGAGTAAAATACTTATAAGCACTAAAACGCCTATTGATCTTAAAATTCCGTTAGCAATTGTTTTGGATGTAATCATTAAAATTGGGATTTAATTAAGAATGATATTAAGTTATAAAGATAGAAAAAGAATCAAAGGAAACAATCCTAATTTTAGATTTCATTTAATTGATTGATTATTTCATACAAAGCAATACTTGTAGCTTGAACCACATTCATACTACTATTATTTCCGTACATTGTAATATGTGAGGTTTGGTTTGCAATGGCTAAAAGTGCATCACTTATTCCATCAATCTCATTCCCGATTAGAAGAGCAATTTTTTGATTTTTTGGAACAGTAATTTGTTGAATAGGCGTACTTGTGCTAGTGATTTCTAAAGCAATAATTTCATATTTGTCTTCTAGCAATAATTTAACAGCATCTTTTGTTTCCTCAATAATAAAATGAGGGATTTGTAAATGAGTGCTTCGGGATGTTTTGTTAATTTTTCTAGGGGTAAGAGGTATGTCTTTACCAATAAACATAATTTTTTCGATACCAAAAGCTTCTCCTATGCGAAATAAAGAACCAATATTTTGTTGAAAATAGACATGATCACAAACCAAGGTAATTGGAAAGTTCTTTTCGTTGAAACGATTATTTTCGTGCGTCAGTTGCATTAATTTGTAAAGATATAATGAATGATGTTGGCTCCCATTTTGAGTGCTTTTTGTCTAACTTCTAATGGATCATTATTGACTTCGGCATCTTCCCATCCATCACCTAAATCACACTCGTAGGTATACAACAAAACCAATCTATTTTTAACAAAAATCCCTAATGCTTGTGGTCTTTTATTGTCGTGTTCATGAATTTTAGGTAAACCGTTTGGGAATGAAAATGGTTTTTGAAAAATGAGATGATTGGTAGGAATTTCAATCAGTTCGTTAGCTGGAAACAGTTTTTTGATGGCTTTTCGAATGTATTCGTTCATGCCATAGTTATCATCGATATGGAGAAATCCGCCAGAATTTAGGTAGTTTCTCAGGTTTGTTTCTTCATCGGTATTGAAGACTACATTTCCGTGTCCGGTCATGTGAATGTAGGGATAACTAAAAATATCGGGACTGTTAGGTGTAACCGTCGCAGGCTTTGCTTTTATTTTGGTCTGAATAGTAGTATTACAAAACCGAATTAAATTGGGTAATGAAGTAGGGTTAGCATACCAATCGCCACCTCCTTGGTATTTGACCAGGGCAATTTCTTGTGAAAAGCATTGAAAGCTTAGTAGAAAGAACAAGAAATATACTTTTTTCATGACTTTGCTAAGTTAATTTTCGTTGAAAAAGACCACACTATGACAGGCTACTACAGCGGCTGTTTCAGTTCGGAGTCTAGTGTTTCCTAAAGAAACAGGAACGTAATTTTGATCTAAAGCCAATGTTATTTCTTTTTCAGAAAAATCACCTTCAGGTCCAATTAATACGGTGACATCCGTATTTGACTGCAAAATAGATTTTAGTGTCTTTTTATCTGTTTCTTCACAGTGCGCAATCAGTTGTAGCCCTTTGTTTTTTTGCTTTACAAACTCCTTAAAAGAAATCGCTGGATTTAGTTTAGGCAAAAACAACTCGTTAGACTGTTTCATTGCGGAAAGAAGAATTTTTTCAAAACGTTCTTTATTTATTACTTTTCTTTCAGAACGATCACAAATGATTGGAGTGATTTCATGAATGCCAATTTCAGTTGCTTTTTCCAAAAACCATTCGTATCGGTCATTCATTTTGGTTGGAGCTACAGCTAAATGCAATTTAAAATTTGGCATTGGTGCTTTATCAAACGATACCATTTGAACAGTGCATTTTGAATCAGAAGCTAATATGATTTCTGTTTTAAATAAAAAACCTAAACCATTAGTTACAAATAAAATATCACCATCTTTTTTACGTAATACTTTAATAATATGTTTACTTTCTTCTTTGTCAAAAGAAAAGGTTTCAGTGGACTCGTTTATTGAAGCATTATAAAATAATTGCATAGTTTTAGAATTGAATTCGTGCTTTAGAAACTACCGATGTAGTTTCGAAATTTTTAGATAAGAATTTTTGATAACCTACAATACCAATCATTGCTGCATTATCAGTCGTGTATTCAAATTTAGGAATGTAGGTTTTCCATCCGTATTTATTTTCTGCTTCTTTCAAGGTGTTACGTATTCCTGAATTGGCAGAAACACCGCCTCCAATAGCAATACGCTTAATCCCAGTTTCTTTAACAGCTAATTTTAATTTGTCCATTAAAATTTCAATAATTGTATGCTGAATAGAAGCACAAATATCATTGGTATTTTCCGCAATAAAATTTGGATTTTCAATGGTGTTTTTTTGAATGAAATATAAAATAGCAGTTTTCAATCCAGAGAAGCTAAAATCCAATCCGGGTACTTTAGGTTTTGTAAATGCAAAAGCTTTTGGGTTTCCTAATTGTGCATACTTGTCGACCAAAGGGCCTCCCGGATAGGGAAGTCCCAATATTTTAGCACTTTTATCAAAGGCTTCACCAACTGCATCATCTGTGGTTTCCCCAATAATGGTCATATCAAAAAAGCCATCAACACGCACAATTTGGGTATGTCCACCGCTTATTGTTAGTGCTAAAAACGGTAATTCAGGTTTATCAAACCCTTCTTCGTCAATAAAATGGGCTAATATGTGAGCGTGCATATGATTTACAGCGATCAAAGGAATTTGTAACGCCAAAGCTAATGATTTAGCAAAAGAACTTCCTACGAGCAATGAACCCATTAAACCTGGTCCTTGAGTAAATGCAATAGCAGAGAGTTGTTCTTTTTGTATATTTGCTTTTCGTAATGCGGCATCAATTACAGGAACAATATTTTGTTGGTGTGCTCTTGATGCTAACTCTGGGACAACACCTCCGTATTGATTGTGAATCAATTGATTAGCCACAACATTTGATAGGACTTTGTCGTTATGTAAAACGGCTGCTGCTGTATCATCGCATGAACTTTCGATGGCAAGAATAAAAACCTCGGAATTTTGCATAAAAAAGCGCGAATTTTAAATTATATTTGGCGTGCTGTATCTTTTTTTCAGCGTTGTCAAAATTAAAGAATTTTTTATTTAAAGCGTCTTCTTTGCGAAGGCAAATTAGAATTGAAAAAAATTAAATTGTAAGCAGTATCAAAAACATCAAACAAATAGTATCGTATTCGCTCATTGGATTTGTCCTATTCTTATTAGTTATAGGTATTGCGCTTAGCTTGCCAGTTGTACAAACTAGCATTGCAAACTATGTAGTGACTACTTTAAATAAAGATTTTGGCACCAATATTTCGATAGATCAGGTTGCTATTTCTCCTTTTGGTGGAGTGAAGTTTAAAAAGGTACTTATTTTAGACCATCATAAAGACACTTTAATTTATAGTAATAGAATTAAAACCACCATTTTAGATGGCAAGAAACTTCTTGATGGAGATTTGATCTTTAGTGATTTACATTTGGATGGTTTGGTGTTTCATCTTAAAACGTATAAAAAAGAAAAATTGACAAATCTAGACGTGTTTATTAATGCGTTTGGAGAAGATACTACTTCAACGGGAAAACACTTTTTATTAACTGCAAAGGACGCTAAAATTACTAAAGGCCATTTTTCTGTTTATGATGAAAATAGAAAAATTCCTAAAGATGTAGATTTTACGAATGTTAATGTCCAGTTAACCGACTTTAAATTATATGGCCCGGATGTGAATACTAACATCCAGAAGATGTCATTCTTGGATCATCGAGGGGTTTATGTAAAAAAACTAAGCGGCCTTTTTAGTTATACAAAAAAGCAAATTAAGATTACAAAATTAGAAGCTATTACTAAAGAGAATTCTGAAATCAGGGCAAATGTTGCATTAAATTACAAAATAGAAGACTTTGCAGATTTTAATAACAAAGTACAGTTTGATGTTCAAATAGCGGCATCAACTTTGGCTTCTAATGACATTCGATGTTTTTACAATGAATTAGGCAAAAATCAATTTTTTTATATTAAAACCAATCTCTCAGGAACACTGAATGATTTAAAGTTAAATCAATTGAATCTAGTAGATTCATACAAAAGTAGAATGATTGGCCAGATTCGATTTAAAAATTTGTTTCCGGATAAAGGAAAAACTTTTTATATGAAGGCTAAGTTCAATAAATTGTCTTCTAGTTATTCAAATTTAGTGGCATTGTTACCTAAGGTGCTAGGAAAGACACTCCCTCTTGAAATGAAAAAATTGGGACAATTTACTATTGTTGGTAAAACCGAATTGACTACTAAAACAATTGATGCTAGTTTTTCGATGACTACAGCTTTGGGATCCATTGAATCGGATTTCAGCATGAGTTCTATTGATTTTATTGATAAAGCTTCTTATGCAGGGACTGTAGTTTTTAATCAATTTGATTTAGGCAAATTCACTTCCCAAAAAGATTTGGGTAAAATTAGTGCAACTCTTGCTGTTAATGGAGTTGGTTTTACTGAGAAATATTTGAACACTAAAATTAATGGAACTATTTCGGCATTAGGTTATAACAAGTATTCGTATACTAATTTGGAAGTAAACGGAACTTTCAAGATGCCAATATATCAAGGAAATATATCTATTAACGACCCAAATTTGAAATTAGTGTTTGATGGGTTGGTAGATTGGACAAAGAAAGACAGCCGTTTTGATTTTCATATTGCGATTGACCAGGCTAATTTGCATCAGTTGCAATTTACAAATGATACTATCTCAGTTTTAAAAGGAGATATTGTAGTTCAAGCATCTGGAAATTCGGCAGATAATTTGAAAGGAGATATTTTTGTTAATCGAACTACTTATACCAATTCTAAATCAACTTATTTCTTTGATGATTTTGCAATTAATTCAAGTTTTGATGCTTCGAATAAGCGAACTATAACAGTCAATTCTCCGGATATCGTAGAAGGTAAGATTGAAGGGGAATATAAGTTCAATCAACTTCAGAAGTTAATAGAAAATTCATTGGGTAGTTTGTATACCAATTACAAGCCAAATAAAGTAGAAAAAGGGCAATATTTGAATTTTGATTTTTCTATCAGTAATAAAATTATTGAAGTTCTGTTTCCTAAAATTTCAATTGGTCAGAATACAAAAGTTAGTGGAAAAATCAATTCAGATAAAAATGAATTCAAATTCAATTTTAATTCACCTCAAATTGTAGCTTCTGAAAACACACTAGATAATGTAAGACTGAATATTGACAATAAAAATCCATTATACAATGCCTATGTCGAAATGGATTCTATTAAATCAAAGTATTATAAAATTCGAGATTTCAGTTTGATTAATGTGACAATGAAAGATTCCCTATTTTTTAGAACCGAATTCAAAGGTGGAAATAAAGGTGAAGATTATTTTAATTTAAACTTATACCATACAATTAACAAGGAGAAAAAGAATGTAGTAGGTATTAGTAAGTCTGAAGTGAAGTTTAAAGACTATTTATGGTTTTTAAATGAAAATGACACACAAGATAATCGGATTGTTTTTGATAAAGACTTAAAAGAGTTTGATATCGAGGATATTGTATTATCGCATGAAAATCAACGAATAGAGTTGTTGGGTGCTATTAGAGGAGATAATTACAAGGATTTAAGATTAAGTTTCAAGGATGTTAACCTAAACAAAATCACGCCAGAAGACGATATGTTTGTTTTCGATGGTAATATTAATGGAGCTGTTAATTTTAAACAAGATAAGGCAGTTTATCGACCTACAGCATCTTTGACTATAGATCAATTACAATTAAATAAAACGAATCTTGGTATTCTAGAGTTTGATATTGAAGGAGATCAAAGTTTATCCAATTTTGCCATTAACTCGACCATTAAGAATGATGGTTTTGAATCGTTTAATGCAGGAGGGAATCTGGCAATTCAAAATGACGAAACCCTACTTGATTTGAGAGTTAAATTTGATGAGTTTAAGTTAGCTACCCTTGGGTCTATTGGAGGAGAAGTTCTCTCGAATATTCGTGGTTTGGTTTCTGGAAATGCGACTATTCAAGGAAATGTAAAAGCACCTGAAATTAATGGTCGTCTCTATCTTGATAAAGCAGGAATGAGTATTCCATATATTGGAGTTGATTATGAGTTGGCACCTAGAACCATTGTAGACTTAACCGATGAAAAATTTCTTTTTAGAAATAATTTATTAACTGATACAAAGTTTGGAACCAAAGGATTATTAAATGGAAATATTGAACATAAGAACTTTTCCAATTGGAAATTGGATTTAGCTTTTAGTTCAAAGCGTTTATTAGCGTTGGATACCAAAGACAAAGAAGACGCAGCCTATTTTGGTACTGCATTTATAAATGGTTCGGCAACAATTAAAGGTTTAACGAATAGTCTATTTATTGTTGTAGATGCTAAATCTGAAAAAGGGACTTCAATAAAAATTCCAATTAATAATTCGGAGAGTATTAGTGAGAATTCATTTTTACACTTTGTTACTGCAAAGGAAAAATTTAATTTACAAAAAGGGATAGTAGAAAAAGTAAGAGATTACAATGGTTTAGAATTAGAGTTTGATTTTAATATTACTCCTGATGCTGAGGTTGAAGTTATATTAGATAGAGCTTCAGGACATGGGATGAAAGGGAAAGGAAATGGTTCGCTATTATTTAAAATCAACACCTTAGGAAAATTCAATATGTGGGGAGATTTCCAAGCTTATGAAGGAACTTATAATTTCAGAACTACAGGAATCAACAAACGTTTTACTGTAAAAAAGGGAGGGTCAATTTCATGGGATGGAAATCCATTGAAAGCGCAATTGAATTTAGAAGCGGTATATAAAACCACAGCGAATCCATCGTTGTTGATTGATAATTCGTCCTTTAATAAAAAAGTCCCTGTTGATGTTGTAATAGGAATTAGAGGTGATTTGATGAGTCCGGATCCCGATTTTAATATTGAATTTCCAACAGTGAGTAGTGTTTTAAAATCAGAGATTCAAACGAAGTTGTATGACAAAGAAGTGCGTCAAACACAGGCTTTGTACCTGCTTTCGACAGGAAGTTTCCTTAGCTCGGAAGGAATGAGTCAGAGCGACTTATCTGGAAGTCTATTTGAAACCGCAACCGGATTATTAGGCAATGTGATTAAGTCAGACGATGAAAAGTTTAATTTTGGAATCAATGTAGTAGGAGCTGACAGACGTTTAGGTAAAGAAACAGACGGTCGTTTTGAAGCTTCTATTTCGTCAAAAATTAATGAAAGAATTACGTTTAATGGAAAGTTGGGGGTTCCTTTTGGAGGAATCAATCAAACTGCATTTATTGGGAATGTTGAATTGCTTTGGCGATTAAACGAAGACGGAACCTTGAATGGACGTATTTTTAATAAAGAGAATGATATCAATTATATTGGGCAAGGAATAGGGTATACGCAAGGACTAGGTTTTACGTATGAAGTAGATTTTGATACTTTCAAAGAGTTAATCCAAAAAATGTTCAAGAAAAACAGAGTGATTCAAACTATACCTGCTGAATATTTAGATCAGGATTCTGATATGACACCTGAGTTCATAAAATTCTCAAATTCAAAAAAATCTCCAAAAGAACAACCAAAACAAAATAGGGAGGGTATAGTTCCGGAAGAAGACTAATTATATTGTGATTGCTGTATCATCAAAATATAACTATATAATTACATTTTATTAAATAAATACTATTTTTAATTCTCTAATTTAAAACTTATTAACGAAAACGTTTGAATTTTAAATAGTTCTAGAATTAATTAAATACATCGCTTTGAAACTAATTCGCGTTTACTAATTTAGCGCCAAATACAAACAATAATGCCAAACAAAATAAGAAAAATAGGTGTTTTAACTTCAGGTGGTGATTCGCCAGGAATGAATGCTGCCATCCGTTCAGTTGTAAGAACTTGTGCTTTCCATAACATTGGATGTATTGGAATTTATAGAGGGTATCAAGGTATGATTGAAGGAGACTTTAAAGAAATGGGTCCTCGTTCTGTAAATAATATTATAAATAAAGGGGGTACTATTTTAAAGTCGGCTCGTTCAATGGAATTTAAAACTCCAGAAGGTAGAAAAAAAGCCTATGATAATTTAGTTAAAGCTGAAATTGATGCTTTTGTAGTTATTGGTGGAGACGGAAGTTTTACAGGAGCTTTATTATTTAATTCAGAATATGACTTTCCAGTAATTGGAATTCCAGGTACAATTGATAATGATATTTTTGGTACAAGTCATACTTTAGGGTATGATACTGCTTTGAATACTGTTGTAGAAGTAATAGATAAAATTCGTGATACTGCAAGTTCTCACAATCGATTGTTCTTAGTTGAGGTAATGGGTAGAGATGCGGGTCATATTGCTTTGAATGCAGGAATTGGAGCTGGAGCTGAAGAAATTTTGATTCCAGAGGAAGATATGGGACTAGACCGTTTGTTAGATTCTCTTAAAAAGAGTAAAGCGGCAGGGAAATCTTCTAGTATTGTTGTAATTGCTGAAGGAGACAAAATAGGAAAAAGCGTTTTCGAATTGAAAGATTATGTTGAATCTAATTTACCTGAATACGACGTTAGAGTATCTGTTTTAGGACATATGCAGCGTGGAGGATCTCCATCTTGTTTTGATAGAGTTTTAGCAAGTAGACTAGGTGTTAAAGCAGTGGAGTCTTTATTAGAAGGAAAATCAAATTTCATGGCTGGAATCAATCAAGATAAAATTACATTAACACCTTTAGAGCAAGCAATTAAAGGTCATTCAGAAATTGATAGAGAATTGTTACGTGTTTCTGATATTGTATCAATTTAATAAATTATAAGTTTTTAAATAAACTAAACATATAAATCACACTAAATAAACTAAATCTAAAATTAAATTAAAATGTCAAAAGTAAAATTAGGAATAAACGGTTTCGGAAGAATCGGAAGAATCGTTTTTAGAGAATCTTTCAATAGAGATAATGTTGAGGTAGTAGCTATCAATGACTTATTAGACGTTGATCACTTAGCTTACCTATTAAAATATGATTCTGTTCACGGTCGTTTCAATGGAACTGTTGAAGTAAAAGATGGTAAATTATACGTAAACGGAAGACATATTCGTATCACTGCTGAGAGAAACCCTGCTGATTTGAAATGGAATGAAGTTGATGTAGATGTAGTTGCTGAATGTACAGGTTTTTTCACAACTGTTGAAACTGCTAGTGAGCACATCAAAGGTGGTGCTAAGAAAGTAATCATTTCTGCTCCTTCAGCTGATGCTCCAATGTTTGTAATGGGTGTAAACCACGAAACTGCAAAAGCATCTGATTTAGTTGTTTCTAACGCTTCTTGTACTACAAACTGTTTAGCTCCAATGGCTAAAGTAATTCACGATAATTTCGAAATTGTTGAAGGTTTAATGACAACTGTTCACGCTACAACTTCAACGCAAATGACTAATGACGGTCCTTCTAGAAAAGACTTTAGAGGTGGTCGTTCAGCATTAGTAAATATGATTCCTTCTTCTACAGGTGCTGCTAAAGCGGTAGGAGTTGTAATCCCTTCATTAAACGGAAAATTAACAGGTATGTCAATGCGTGTTCCTACTGTTGATGTTTCTGCAGTGGATTTAACTGTAAAATTAGCTAAAGAGACTTCTTATGCTGAAATTATGGCTGTATTGAAAAAAGCATCTGAAACTACAATGAAAGGAATCTTAGGATTTACTGAAGATGATGTAGTATCTAATGACTTCGTATCAGATTCAAGAACATCTATTATCGATGCTAAAGCTGGAATTGGTTTGAATTCTACTTTCTTCAAAATTATTTCTTGGTACGATAACGAATACGGTTATTCAAGTAAATTAATTGATTTATCTGTGCATATTGCAGGTTTGAAATAATCAAAAACTTTTCAATAAAATCCCGTTATTGTTATTGTAACGGGATTTTATTTTTTTACTGATTTCCTATTTCCAAAACGTTATATAAAGTTTAATTTTATAGTTTTGAAAATTGAATTACAAAACACCAAAACCAAAAAAAAAACCAAAAGATGAAATTAATTGTTGATAGTGGTTCTACTAAAGCCGATTGGATTGCCATAGATGATAGTGGTAAAATTTTATTTACAACCCAAACTTTAGGCTTGAATCCAGAAATTCTTGATGAAGAAGAAGTTATTGAGCGTTTGAACGATCGCTTTGATATTTTACAAAACAAAAATGAAGCTACACATTTGTTCTTTTATGGTGCAGGTTGTGGTACAGAACGAATGAAAATATTTCTTTCTCAGGTTTTTCAAGCTTATTTCCCTAATGCTATTGTAGTTGTTGAAGAAGATACCTATGCTGCTGTTTATGCGACTACTCCAAAAGGAGAAAAAGCTATTGTTAGTATTTTGGGTACAGGTTCTAACTGTAGCTATTTTGATGGTAAAGAATTGCATCAAAAAGTACAATCGCTAGGATATATCATCATGGATGACTGTAGTGGTAATGTTTTTGGAAAAGAATTAATAAGAAAGTACTATTTCAATAAAATGCCACAACATTTAGCGGTTGAATTTGAAAAAGAATATGATATGACTCCTGATTATATCAAGAGTAAGTTATATAAAGAAGCTAACCCAAATGCGTATTTAGCGACTTTTGCAAAATTCTTAATTCAACATAAAGAAGATCCATTTTGCAAAAAAATTATATACAAAGGGATGAAGTCTTTTGTGAAAAATTATATTAAGCAATTTGATAATTATCAAGAAGTTCCCGTTCATTTTGTTGGTTCTATTGCCTTTTACCTAAAAGACGAATTAGAAGTAACTTTTGAAAAATACCAAATTAAATTAGGAAACGTTTTAAGACGACCAATTGATGGATTGATCGCCTATCACGTAGCTAATAAATAAATATTATAGTGTTGTTTTTTAGATTGCAATAGCAATCATAGAGATTTCAACATTAACATTTTTTGGTAAGCAAGCCACTTGAACCGTTTCACGAGCTGGAGCGGTTTTTTCGTTAAAATACCCTCCGTAAATACTATTTATAGTTGCAAAGTCATTCATATTTGAAATAAATATAGTAGACTTGACCACATTTTCAAATGTCATTCCAGCTGCATCTAGAACAGCTTTCATATTTTCCATCACTTGTTTTGTTTCTTCCTCGATAGTTTCAATCACCAAATCTCCAGTAGTAGGATTAATTGCAATTTGCCCCGAAGTGTACAACGTATTTCCTATCAAAACAGCTTGATTGTATGGACCAATAGGAGCGGGTGCTTTGTCTGTAAAAATTATTTTTTTCATATTTTAAATTTTATTTTTTTAGCGGTGGTATAGGTAACGAATTTTATTTATTACCGATTTCATAATGTTTCATTATCTGCTAATAGTACTTCGCTTATCCCATTTGATGTCGCTCAAGACACCAGATTTAATTCCTATGAAGAATCCCCAATTAGAGTAAGTTCCAAATGGCGACCAATTAAAGTCCATTCTCCAGCTTAATAAATCCCTTTCAAAGCGTATTTGAGTGTAGGTAACGCCTTTTTGTACAAAATCATACCCTGTTGATATACCGGTTTTCCATTTTGGAGTTAAATCGGCATTAATAGAAATCATTATTGAATTACCAATAATTTTCTTTTCTCTATTGTTGTTTCCATATGTCAATGAATAAGCAAAAGTCATATCCCATGGCAATTTTGAACGAAAAAATTCTGTAACCACATCTTCACCTGATTTTGGTTTATCATCAAACAAACTTTTTTGATCATTACCCAAGTTAGGTTTTCCAAATAAATCATCTTCACGACCGCCATTTCGCTGAGTTTGCTTTTCTTCTTTTTTTTCTCCCTTATCACTCGAAATAGAATAGTTTAATGTCATATTTGCACTGGTCATACGAAATAAACTACCTCCGTTATCGATATTATAAACATTGATTCGTTGTCCTGAATTATCAATTGCATATGGATCTAATGTGGCTCCAAAATTGACATTCATTTTATTGTCAAAAAATTGAGTACCACCACTAACACGAACAGGTGACCAAGCAAGTGTTTTAATTCCATCAGCATTTAAATCATAACTGGTAGATAAATTCAAGTTGTTGAGGAGCATTACTTTTTTTGCTTCGGTTTTAGTACTGTCTGAATCTGTTATTTTTGCTTCAATAGTATTGCTTAAATCAAATCCTAAAATATTAGAATTAGAATTACCAGGAGCACCATAAATTCCGCCTTCAAATCGAGAGTATTCTTTTAACATAGTACCACTTCCGTCAGCTGCATAGGTGTCATAGTATTTTTCAAAACTAGGTGTATAGCTGTATGAAATGGAGGGACGCATGACATGTCTAATAGCTTGAATTTTTTTATTGGCTCCCAAATTAAAAGTACCATAAATTGTAGTTCCTAAACTTGAAGAAAAGGAATACGTTCTATAAGCGTCAAAGCCTTTAACTTCGGAATCAATTACCTTACTTTGAACTGCATCATAACTTCTATTTATTGTTTTAGTGTACCAAACTTCTTTGTAATTCATAGAAGAGGAAGCACTAAAATATTTAAATAATTTAAAATTGGTACTTAACGGAATGGTATGTTGCATACCTACTTTTGCATTTTCAAACATTTGAGGTTTGAAAAACAAAGAATCGGTAGTAGAAATACTGTTTCTAGCACTTAAGTCATATTGTAAATTGATATTTTTAAAGAAACCTTTTTTAACTCCATCTTTCTTTACAAAAGGATATATACGATCGATACTATACTGAAGTGTTGGTAACGTCATATCGATTTGTTCTGTTTGGGTGTTTTGTGAATGTGTTGCTGTTACTGATAATCTAGATTGCGGTCCTGAACCTACAAAGTTTCTGGAGTACGAGACAGAAGAACTCAAAGTATTGTTCAAATTTGACCCGATGTTGACTTGATTGATAGATTGTTTAAAGTATTTACTACTACCTAAATTGACTGAAGCAGAAAAACTAGAATTTGGATTGGCTTTACTATCTCTAGAGTGAGACCATTGAATATTGTAAATTTTTTGTTTGGAGTAATCTGGATATCCTCGTTCACTTGTAATTAAATTTTCAAAACGAATATTTACATTACCACGATAATTATAACGTTTTGCATAGTTAGATTCAAAACGCATTCCATAACTTCCATTGGTGTAATAGTCTCCTAACATAGTTAAATCATACTGATCACTTAAAGCAAAGTAATAGCCCCCGTTTTGAAGTGAAAAACCTCTTGTGTTTGAGTCGTTATAACTAGGTAAAAGAATTCCAGATATACTAGTTTCTTTAGACATTGGGAAAAAAGCGAAAGGCAATGAAATTGGGGTTGGAACATTGGCTATTACCATATTGGTCACTCCAGTAACTACTTTTTTACCTGGGACAAACTTAACTTTATTGGTTTGAAAATAATATTCTGGATTATCTACATCAGTAGACGTTGTAAATCTTGCGCCTCTTAAAAAATAAACGGAATCATTTTCTTTTTTAGTAATGGCAGCTTTTATTTTAAATTCTCCTTGGTCTGATCGAGAATTCCAAATAATGGCTTTTTTAGTCTTGAAGTTAAATCGGATAGAATCTGGTTTTACTACGTTAGCACCTTGTTTGAAATTAGGAAATTGAGTGTATTTTCCTGTAGAATCTTTAATTCTTCCAGCATAGACTTCATCTTTTTCATAATCCAAAAGAATTATTCCTGACTTCAATTCTACATCTTGATAATACAATTCGGCATTATCATATAGAATGATGTGTTTTTTCTTTTGATCAATTTTGGTATAGTCTTTTGCTTTGTATTTTACTTTTCCGTCTAAAAATACTTTTTTAGTTTTAGTACTATCTTTTTTAACGGAATCAAGTTTGGTATTTGGTAATTCAACAGGAACTTTTTCAAGATTATTTTTGTTGACTGTATTAGTAGTAGGGCTTATTTGAGGTTTTTTTTTGATTAAATCTTGGGAATAAATATCACCCATTCCAATTGTTAGGAAAAAGCATAGAAAAACGATATGAAATAAGTTTGTACGCAAAGGTTTAAATGCTATTTTTGTAAAAATATGGTTTGTTTTTTGATGTGCCAAACTTACATATTATTTTCGGCAAAAATAGTCAAATAAATATTCTAAAACCATCTAGATTTAATTAAAATTAACATTCAGATATATGTCAATTAATAGTAAAAAAACAATTATTTATTCTTTTTTCTTGTTAATGCTTTCTTTAACAATACTGGCTCAAAATTCTAAATTTAAAGTTACTTTAGATGCGGGGCACGGCGCACATGATTATGGTGCGGTTTATAGTGGTCGAATAGAAAAAAACATTGCATTAGCAGTAGTTTTGAAAGTAGGTAAAATTTTAGAAAGAACCAGAAAAATTGATATTGTCTACACTAGAGATACAGATGTTTTTATCGATTTAATTGAAAGAGCCAATATTGCAAATCGTGCTAAGTCTGATATTTTTGTTTCAATACATTGTAATGCTAACAAAAATACCGCTGCTGATGGAACTGAGACGTATGTAATGGGTTTAAGTAAATTAGCTTCCAATTTAGAGGTTGCGAAAAAGGAAAACTCGGTAATTACAAAAGAGAAAGATTACAAGCAAAAATATGATGGATTTGATCCCAATTCGCCAGAATCATTACTAGGTTTTACATTAATGCAAGAAGAGTTTTTAGATAACAGTATTATTCTAGCCAGTAAAATTGAAGAACAATTTGGTAAGTTAGGAAAAAAATTACGTCAAGGTGGTGTAAAACAAGAACGTTTTATGGTATTGCATAAAGCCTATATGCCCCGAGTTTTAGTCGAAATGGGATTTATATCCAATCCTATTGAAGGTGATTTGTTGAATTCAGAAGAAGGACAAGATGAATTGGCTGATGCGATAGCAAATGCAATTATTAGTTATAGAAATGAATTTTTTGGCGATGGTGTTATTCCAATCAAAGAATTAAAGCCATCAAAAAGAGTTGTATCTAAGCCAATTAAAGATACATTAAGTCAAGAAAAAACAAAAGTTAGTGTTGAACCAAAAGAGATTAAAAAAGCAGAACCAGTTAAAGAAAGTCAAGCTTCATTACTATATAAAGTTCAAATAGGTGTAAGTCCAAAAGAAGTAGCTTTAGTAGCTAAAAACTTCAAAGGTTTAGAACCAATAAGTAAATTGGATTTTAAAAAATCTTACATTTATATGTATGGAGAAACCGCTGATTATGAAGCCGCTAAATTATTATTGAAAGACGCTAAATCAAAAGGGTATTCTTCAGCATTCCTAGTTGCCTTCAACAATGGTGCTAAAATTAGTATTCAAGAGGCATTGAAATTATAGGTTGGTCAATTATTAAGTGTTAATTTTGTAAAAAAAAATAAAATTTTGAAACTATCAAGAGAAATCAAAACAGCAATTTTAGTCATTGCATCAATAGTATTGTTTATTTGGGGATACAGTTTTTTAAAAGGGAAAGAGCTGTTTGCTAATTACAAAACTTTTTACGTAACCTACACAAATGTCGAAGGACTTGTTAAATCAGCACCGGTAACATTGAATGGTTTAGCAATTGGAAAAGTAAACGATATTAGAATTGATGAAACTGACGGATCAATTGTTGTTGAATTACAAATTACATCTGACTTTCCTATTTCGAGTACAAGTGCAGCCGTTTTATATGAGCCAGGTTTTATAGGAGGCAAACAAATTGCAATTGAACCGGATTTTAACAATAAAACCTTAGCTGAGAATGGACAAGAATTAAAAGGTGAGTTACAATTAAGTTTGACAGCATCTATTCAAGAAAAATTAGTACCTTTACAAGTAAAATTTGAAACAGTATTGGTTGAAGTTGAAAAATTGTTAAAAGGTGTAAATACTGTATTGGATAAAAAATCACAAGATAATCTTAAGCTTACTTTATCAGAATTAAGTAAAACGATGGTAGAAATACATGCTGCGTCTGCGAATGCAAATTCAATTTTAAGTGATAACAAATCTGATTTAAAAGGAGTAATTACCAATTTTAAAAAAGTATCAGCAGATTTTGCTAAGATTTCAGATTCTTTGAACAAAGCCGATTTAGGAAAGACTGTAAAAAGTTTTAAAACTACTCTTGCTAAAGTGGATGGAATATTATTGGATTTAGAATCCGGAAAAGGTTCTGCTGGTAAGTTGTTAAAAGATGACGCTCTGTATTCTAATTTGAAATCGACAACTAAAGAAATGGAATTGCTGTTACAAGACGTACGATTATTTCCAACACGTTATATAAACGTTTCTTTGTTTGGAAAAAAAAATAAGCCATATGTAAGCCCAGTTCAAGATTCTGTTTACGTTGGTCCAATTAAAAATACTAATTCTAAAATAAAAAAATAATATTTTATGAGTTATTTAGACAATATATTATTTGCAATAGTACTCGGTTTAGGTTTTGGCTATTTTTATTTAAACATAAAAAAACTTGTCAGAAATATCAATCTAGGTATTGCTGTTGATCGAAAAGACAATGTGAAAGCAAGGTGGAAAAACATGGCAATGATTGCATTAGGACAATCTAAAATGGTCAAACGTCCTGTTGCTGGATTGTTGCATATTATAGTTTATGTTGGTTTTGTAATTATCAATATTGAATTGCTTGAAATTATCATTGATGGATTGTTTGGAACGCATAGAATTTTTGCTTTTTTAGGAAGTATCTATAATTTTTTAATTGCTTCTTTCGAAATTTTAGCGGCTTTAGTTTTGGTAGCTGTATTGGTTTTTTGGACAAGAAGAAATGTGATTCAATTGAATCGTTTTCGTAGTTCTGATCTAAATGGTAATCCTAAAAAAGATGCGAATTATATTTTGTATTTTGAAGTAGTTTTAATGACTTTGTTTTTATTGATGAATGCCTCTGATTTGCACCTGCAAAATGTACCGGGTAGCTATTCCCATTTTATTAAAGCAGGATCATTTCCTATAAGTCAATTTTTAGAACCTTTTTTCAATGGAATGTCTAACGAATTGGTAATGTTGCTTTCTGAATTGTTTTGGTGGTTACATATAGTAGGTATTTTGGTTTTTATGAATTATTTGTATTTTTCTAAACACTTGCACATTCTATTAGCATTTCCAAACACTTATTTTGCCAACCTAAATCCTGAAGGACAATTTGATAATTTGGCTTCAGTAACGAATGAAGTTAAATTAATGATGGATCCTAATGCTGATCCTTTTGCAGCAGCGCCAGAACCTGCAATAACTCCCTCTAAATTTGGAGCCAGTGATGTTCAAGATTTGAATTGGGTTCAATTATTAAACGCTTACACTTGTACTGAATGTGGTCGTTGTACTTCATCGTGTCCAGCTAATCAAACCGGTAAAAAATTATCTCCTCGTAAAATTATGATGGATACAAGAGATCGTTTGGAAGAAGTAGGCAAAAATATCGATGCTAATAAAGGCGTTTTTATTCCAGATAATAAGACATTGTTGAACGATTATATATCAGCAGAAGAACTTTGGGCGTGTACCTCTTGTAATGCTTGTGTTGAAGAATGCCCTGTGAGTATTAGCCCTTTATCAATTATTATGGATATGAGACGCTATTTAGTAATGGAACAAAGTGCAGCACCTACTGCATTGAATGCCATGATGACTAATATAGAAAATAATGGTGCGCCATGGCAATATAACCAGCAAGACCGATTGAATTGGAAAAATGAATAAATAGTAATTTCTATTTTAAAGTAGAATAACTTAATTATAAAATCTAAACCATGTCAGATAATTTAGTAGTGCCTACAATGGCTGAAATGCTTGCTCAAGGCAAACAACCCGAAGTTTTATTTTGGGTAGGTTGTGCAGGTAGTTTTGACGATAGAGCCAAAAAAATAACAAAAGCTTTTGTCCGCATTTTGAATCGTGCCAATGTGTCTTTTGCTGTTCTAGGAGCGGAAGAAAGTTGCACTGGTGATCCTGCAAAAAGAGCTGGAAATGAATTTTTGTTTCAGATGCAAGCCATGATGAATATTGAAGTGCTAAATGCTTATGAAGCAAAAAAGATAGTAACCGCTTGTCCTCATTGCTTTAATACATTAAAAAATGAATATCCTGAATTAGGAGGGAAGTACGAAGTGATTCATCATACTGAATTTTTAAAATCATTGTTAGATGAAGGACGTTTAACTATAGAAGGAGGACAATTTAAAGGTAAAAAAATTACATTTCATGATCCTTGTTATTTAGGTCGTGCCAACAAAATTTATGAAGCCCCACGAGATTTAATTCAGAAATTAGACGTTGAATTGGTAGAAATGAAACGTTCCAAAGCGAACGGTTTGTGTTGTGGTGCTGGAGGTGCTCAAATGTTTAAAGACGCTGAGGCAGGTGTTAAAGAAATTAATATTGAAAGAACGGAAGATGCTCTAAAAGTTCAACCTGATATTATTGCTGCAGGATGCCCATTTTGTAACACTATGTTGACGGATGGAATAAAGAATAAAGAAAAAGAAAGCGAAGTAAAAGTGTTAGACATAGCTGAGCTTATTGCAAATGCACAAGATTTATAAAATAAACACATAATTAACTCAATACAATTTTAGCATGTACGTTCCATTTGAAAGTTTACCCGAGGAATCAAGAATTTGGATTTACCAATCCAATAGAAAATTTTCGGATGAGGAAATGGCCGAGATAGAAACGGCTTTACAAGTATTTCTTAAAGACTGGGCAGCACATGGAACTAGCTTAGAATCTTCATATCAATTAAAGTACAATCGTTTTATTATTTTGGCTGTTAATCAAGAAGTTCAAAATGCAACGGGTTGTTCAATTGATGCTTCAGTAGAGTTTATTCAAAGTCTGGAAAATAAATACAATGTTGATTTATTAGACAAAATGAATGTTACTTTTAAATTAGGAGAACATATTGCTCACAAACCATTAATTGATTTTAAAAAAATGGTGAAAGATAAAGCAGTTACTGAAAACACTATTGTTTTTAATAATTTGATTAACACAATCGAAGAGTTCAATGAATCATGGGAAGTTCCAGCTTTGGATAGTTGGCACAGTCGTTTCTTCTAAAATTCAATTAATGAAAACGATCTTTAATCGAGTTGTACTTTCTTTATTCTTATTGTTTTTGGTGTCAAATTGTGGGACCTTAAAGAATACATTCGTTTCATCTACCCCAATTGTACTTAACAAACCTGAAATTTCTGATTTTGAAGAAGTTTATATTCCTCAATTAAAATCGGCTAGGAAAAACTTTTTTAAAGATTCAGAAGCCGAAAATCGTTGGGTAGATAGTATTTTTAACCAAATGACACTACAAGAGAAAGTAGGACAGTTGTTTATGGTGGCCGCTTATTCTAATAAAGATACCACTCATACTAATGCCATTGAAAAGTTAATTCGTAATCAAAAAATTGGGGGAGTAATCTTTTTTCAAGGAGGACCTTTGCGTCAAGCCAATTTAACTAATCGTTATCAATCTAAATCTAAAGTGCCTTTATTTGTTGGCATTGATGCAGAGTGGGGGTTGAGTATGCGCTTGGACTCGACTTATCGTTATCCTTGGAACATGACATTGGGTGCTATTAAAGACCTGAAGTTAATTGAAAATGTTGGAGAATTAATGGGAAAAGAGAGTCGTAGAATGGGGGTTCATTTTAATTTCTCTCCTGTTCTAGATATTAATACTAATCCAAAGAATCCGATCATTGGAAATCGATCTTTTGGCGAAAATAAATACAATGTAACCGAAAAAGCCATTGCATTAATGAATGGTGTTCAAAGGCAAGGTGTTTTTTCGACGGGAAAACATTTCCCAGGTCATGGAGATACCTCGATTGATTCTCATTTGGCTCTGCCTACATTGTCATTTTCAAAAGAACATTTAGATAAAGTAGAACTATATCCTTATAATAAAATCATCGATGAAGGTTTAGCTTCAGTAATGGTTGGGCATTTAGATGTACCTAGTTTAGAATTTCGTCAAAATTATCCTACTTCCATTTCGTATAACGTAGTTACCAATTTACTGCAAAAAGAACTAAAGTTTGATGGTTTAATTTTTACAGATGCATTGAATATGAAAGGTGTAAGTAAATTTAAAAAACCAGGCGATGTTGATTTAGATGCATTTCTTGCTGGAAATGATATTCTACTTTTTTCTGAGAATGTTCCTTTAGGTATTGAAACTATAATCAAAGCGCATGAGGATAAAATTGTTTCAGATGAGCGTTTGGAACAATCGGTGAAGAAGATTTTAAAATACAAGTACAAGGCAGGATTAAATAAATACAAACCAATAGCAATTCCAAATCTAATTCAAGATATTAATCCACTAGAGAATGAAGCATTGCAATATCAATTGTATGAAAATGCAGTTACAGTTTTGAAAAATGAAAAAAATATTTTGCCTATAAAAGATTTGAACCTTCAAAAGATTGCGTATGTGAAACTAGGAGATGATTTCAATTCTAAGTTTGTATCTACACTTAAGAAATACACAGATGTTACTGAAGTTAACGCAACTACTATAGATAGCCTTAATATAAAGTTAAAAGATTATTCTTCGGTAATTATTGGCTATCATAAAGCAGATAAACCATGGAAAAATAACGATTTTACAACGACTGAAATACTTTGGCTTAAAGAAATTGCAAAAAACAATACGGTTATTTTAGATGTATTTGCTAAACCATATTCGTTATTACCCATCACGAATTTTGATGATATAGAAGGACTTATAGTTTCCTACCAAAATAATGACATTGCTCAAGAAGTTAGTGCAGAATTACTATTTGGTGCAATTGAAGCTAAAGGAAAATTGCCAGTTTCTATAAATGATTCATTTAAAGTGAATGAAGGACTTTCTACAGCTAAAATGAATCGATTGGGATTTACAGCTCCAGAGAATGTTGGAATGAGTTCAGAAAAGCTTAATCAAATTGATGTTTTGGCTCAAAAAGCAATTACAGGTAAAATGGCTCCAGGAGTTCAAGTGTTGGTGGCTAGAAAAGGAAAAGTGATTTATCAAAAGGCCTTCGGAAATTACACCTATGATTCGGATGTAAAAGTAACAAACGAAACCATTTTTGATGTAGCTTCAGTAAGTAAAATTGCGGGTACACTTCCCAATGTAATGCAACAATACGATCAAAAGAAAATTAATTTGAATACTACTTTAACAGAAATGTTACCTCTTTTTGCTAATTCGGATAAAAAAGATATTCATTTTAAAGAATTACTGACACATTCTGCAGGTTTAGTGGCATGGATTCCATTTTATAAAGCGACTTTAGACGTCAATGAAAAACCACTAGCGAAATACTATCGAAAAGTTCCTAATGTTGAATTTTCAAGACAAGTGGCAGATAGTTTATTCATTCGCAACGACTATCATGATACTATTATGAAGTTGATTGTTGATAGTAAATTAAGTGTAATAAAAGAATACAAGTACAGTGATTTTACATTTATCATTTTAGGGAATTACTTAGAACGAGCAACCGGAAAAACATTAGATGTATTAGCTAAAGAACAATTTTTCAAACCTATTGGAGCTACTAATACCTTATATAATCCTTTGAAGAAAATAGATAGAAGTCGAATCGCTCCAACAGAAGTTGATTCTTATTTCCGTTACCAAACAGTTCAAGGTTATGTGCACGATATGGCAGCAGCACTGGAAGGCGGAGTTGCAGGACATGCAGGTTTGTTTTCGAATGCTATGGATATTGCTAAAATAATGCAAATGTATTTACAAAAAGGAAACTACGGTAATCATCAGTTTTTCTCTGAAAAAACCTTTGATGATTTTAATACCTGTTATTTTTGTTCTGAAGGAAATAGAAGAGGTTTAGGTTTTGATAAACCGCAGTTAAGTGGTGATAGTCCCACTTGTGGCTGTGTTTCTATGTCAAGTTTTGGTCATACCGGTTTTACTGGGATAATGACATGGGCAGATCCAATTACTGAAATAGTTTATGTTTTTGTTTCCAATAGAACTTACCCTACAAATCCTATTAATACATTGTCAAAAGAGCACATACGCGAGGATATTCAAAGGGTTATTCAAGAGGCAATTATAAATAAATAAAATGAATAAAATTAGTTGTACTATTTTTTTCTTATTGAGCTTTGTCATTGTTAGTTCCCAAAATATTGATTTCGATATCTTGAAACAAGTCAATACCAATAGAAATAAGGCTTTAGATCCAACATTTAAAGCAATAACAAATTCAGCCATACCAATAAGTATTGCAACACCAGTTGTACTTTATTCCATTGGAATGATCCAAAAGGATTCGTTAATTAAGAAGAAAGCAGTATTTGTGGGAGAAACTTTTTTAGTTTCAGCTTTTATAACATTAGCCTCAAAGCAAATAATAAAGCGGGAAAGGCCCTATAATCGCTATCTTGAACTTGATCCTGTTGTTTTTGAAAATTCATACTCGATGCCCTCTGGACACACTTCATCTGCTTTTGCGACAGCTACTTCATTGAGTTTGGCTTATCCTAAATGGTATGTTATTGCACCATCTTTTTTATGGGCAGGATCTGTTGGTTATTCAAGAATGCATTTAGGGGTACATTATCCATCTGATGTTTTTATTGGTGCTTTGGTTGGTGTCGGATCCGCTTTTTTAACTCATAAAGCAAATCAATGGCTGAACAAGAAGCCTAAAATGAATACGTTTTAATTATTTATTTTACAACATTCAATAGAAACAGGCTTAATTTGATTAAATTCGTATTCTTAAATTATAGTAATGAGAATTGCAATCGTTTGTTATCCTACGTTTGGTGGGAGTGGAGTTGTCGCAACTGAACTTGGGTTAGAGCTAGCACGTCGTGGTCATGAAATTCATTTTATAACCTACAGTCAACCCGTTCGTTTAGCACTTTTAAATCCTAACGTACATTATCACGAAGTAAACGTCCCAGAATATCCTTTATTTCACTATCAACCCTACGAATTAGCTTTGTCAAGTAAGTTAGTTGATATGGTGAAGTTATATAAAATCGAAGTTTTACATGTTCATTATGCCATTCCACATGCCTATGCGGGTTATATGGCAAAGCAAATGCTGAAGGATGAAGGAATTGATATTCCAATGGTAACGACACTACATGGAACAGATATTACTTTGGTAGGCAATCACCCATTCTACAAGCCAGCAGTAACTTTTAGTATTAACAAATCGGATTTTGTAACTTCAGTTTCACAAAGTTTAAAAGAAGACACTCTTAAGCTATTCAATATTAATAATGAAATCGAAGTGATTCCTAATTTTATTGAATTGGATCAAATCAAGAAAGAAGACAAAGCCCCTTGTCAGCGATCTGTTATGGCTAAAGATAATGAGCGTATAATTACGCACATTAGTAATTTTAGGAAAGTCAAAAGGATTCCAGATATTATTGCAATATTTAATTTGATTCAAAAAGAAATTCCTGCCAAATTGATGATGGTCGGGGATGGACCAGAAAAAGAAAAAGCCGAATATTTATGCCAAGAGTTAGGTATTTTAGACAAAGTAATTTTCTTTGGTAATAGTAATGAAATTGATAAAATTTTATGCCAAACTGATTTATTTTTATTACCATCCAAAACAGAAAGTTTCGGTTTAGTTGCGCTTGAAGCAATGGCCTGTGGCGTCCCAGTAATTTCAAGCAATGCAGGTGGATTGCCTGAAGTAAATAAAGACGGTTTTTCAGGTTTTCTAAGTAATGTTGGCGATATCGAGAGTATGGCCAAAAATGCGCTTACAATTTTAAAAAACGATTTAACTCTAGCGGAGTTTAAGAAAAATGCTTTGGCTACAGCTCAGGAATTTGATATAAAAATTATTCTACCACTTTACGAAGATTTATATCGAAGAGCAATTGCTAAATATTCACAGTTATAAAAAAAATGCCACTTTTTAAGTGGCATTTTTAATTGATTTAAATTAGAATTTATATCGAATTCCTAATGCAATATCAGAGCCATAATTATTATCAAAATAGCCATGTCCACCAAATTCAGGTCTGTAATCAAGCGAAATTAAAAGTGGCAAGTCTTTTAAATTGTATTCTATACCTACATTTCCTGCAACAAATAAGAAACTCCCACTTTTATCTGTTGCACTCCAACTTCCAAGTCCAGCACCCGCACCCGCATACCAATTGAAGTTGTTGTCAATTTCCCATATCCATTGATATACCCCCGTAAGTTTAAATGCACTGACATTATGATTGTTTCTCCAGCCTAAATTAGCTTCAATTCTGTTATTATCTGATAAACCTCTTTGATACGAAATTTCGGTTCCAAAACCATTATTATCGCCTAATCGCAATCCCAATACGTTTTTTGATATTTCTTGCGACTGTGCAGTAAATCCTGATCCTATTAGTACTAATGCTGTTACAATTAATTTTTTCATAGTAATTTGTTTTTATCTAATTTAATCAAAAAACGCACCAAAAAGGAATAAATTGTGTTATTTTTTGTTGTAAGCGGTGTTCAATTAGTTAATAAAAAGAAAATTAATTAGTTACTGCTAGAAAACTTTAAACCTTAAATTTTTAAACTTTAAACTAAAATGGTACTTTTGTTTAAAACTAATTACAATGGCAGGAAATAGCTACGGCACACTATTTAGAATAACTACTTTTGGAGAATCACATGGAGAAGCCCTGGGCGGAATAATCGACGGATGTCCTCCGGGCATTACTATTGATTTAGAAGCTATTCAATTAGAAATGTCTAGAAGAAAACCTGGTCAGTCTGCAATTGTAACCCAGAGAAAAGAGCCAGATGATGTACAGTTCTTATCTGGTGTTTTTGAAGGTAAAACTACAGGAACTCCTATTGGTTTTGTAATTCCAAATACCAATCAAAAGTCAGACGACTATTCTCATATTAAAGACAACTATAGACCAAGTCATGCCGACTATGTTTATGACCAGAAATATGGTTTTAGAGATTATCGTGGGGGAGGAAGAAGTTCAGCAAGAGAAACTGCTAGTCGAGTAGTAGCTGGAGCAATTGCTAAACAAATGCTGCCTGAAATTAAAATTAATGCCTTTGTTTCTTCTGTAGGTCACATTCATTTGGATAAAAATTACCAAGAACTAGATTTTTCTAAAATTGAAAGTAATCCCGTTCGATGTCCTGATGAAGCTTCAGCTGCAAAAATGGAAGAGTACATTCGAGAAATTCGTAAACAAGGAGATACAGTAGGTGGAGTGGTGTCTTGTGTAATTCAAAATGTCCCTGTTGGATTGGGAGAACCAGTGTTTGATAAATTACATGCTGAGTTAGGAAAAGCAATGCTATCAATCAATGCTGTTAAAGGCTTTGAATATGGAAGCGGTTTTTGTGGTGCCGAGATGAAAGGCAGTGATCATAATGATTTATACCTTGAAGACGGAACGACTAAAACCAATCTTTCAGGCGGAATCCAAGGCGGAATTAGTAATGGGATGGATATTTACTTCAGAGTAGCGTTCAAACCAGTTGCTACCATTA
>JACCDZ011236926.1_pt1 | contig 46608 bp, 43 predicted proteins | sample 7449551 | NCBI WGS metagenome assembly JACCDZ01 (sample SAMN15323452, study PRJNA562643) | freshwater metagenome | isolation source: river surface water | place: USA:Blue River Watershed | collected 2017-08-18
ATCAACCGATTTTATTTTTTCCGTTTCGAGGAGTCTGCGTATCCAGTCTTGTGCATTCTTGCCATCGCCGTGATCAGCTTCATGAAAGCTGAATATATTGAAGCGGTTGAGGCCAAAAAATCTGCTCCTCAGATTGCTTTTTTCTTGCAAGGGGAAGCAGATAAAAAGAGCAGGGTAGGAGAACGAATGCTCTTTGGGTAAAAATCTGTGATGGCTGATGGCGCCACGATAAAGCCATGGCTTATTCATGATGAGCCTTCCAGGGAATGTCTGCTCCCAGCAATGTCGCCACTTTCATGCCTGATTTCAGGCCGTCTTCGTGAAAGCCGTAACCTGCCCAGGCGCCGCAGAAGTACACACGATCCATGCCTTGTATCAATGCCAGTTGCTTCTGTGCTGCATAGGCTTTGGCATCCAGAAGGGGATGGGCATATTCAATTTTTTGCAGGACACACGAGGTTATTGGCGCCACTGGTGGATTCAGCGTAAGAAAAAGATTGCTGTTGAATGGCAGCTTTTGCAGACGGTTCAACCAGTAGGTGACAGCTACCGGGCTTTCCGAGCTTTGCCCGTGACTATAATAATTCCAGGCCGACCAAGTGCGGCGTCGCTTGGGCATCAGTGACGCGTCGGTATGAAGCCATGCAGTATTCGCCTGATACTGTATCGCGGAAAGAACAGCTTCTTCTTCTGCATGGGCATTCTTAAGCAGGCCGAGTGCTTGATCGGTGTGGCACGCCATAATGACGCGGTCGAACTGTTCTTTGCCATGAATGCTCTCAATTTCGATAGCATCAGTGCTGCGTCTTATCGCTGTGACCGGCGCTGAAAGACGCACATCAGCTATGCGCTCCAACATTGCCTTTACATAAACACGTGATCCGTTCACCACGGTTTTCCATTGCGGCCTGTTCATGATTTGCAGCAGGCCGTGATTGAGGCAAAAGCGTATGAAGGTTTCTGCGGGGAAAACATCCATGCCCTTGAGGGGGCTGGACCAGATGGCAGCACCCATGGGGTAGAGATACCAGTTCCGGAATTCTTGACTATAAGCATGGCGGCTCAGGAGCTCGCCCAGTGTTTCGCCATGCGCGGTGGCTTCGACGAGCAAGCGCTCGGCATCGCGATTGAAACGCAGGATATGGGTCAACATCCGCCAGAATGCAGGTCTCCAGAGGTTGCGTGTCTGCGCGAATAGGCTGGCCAGATCTGAGCCGGCCCACTCCAGATCGGCAGCCGGCAAGCTGACTGAAAAGGTCATTTCACTCGGGTGGGTAGCCACATTGAGAAGGGGAAACAGCTGGATGAGGTTGGGGTAGGTGCGGTCGTTGTGGACCAGGAAACCGGTATCCACTGGATGAGTAAGACCATCCAGATGTACATCGACGGTATTGCTGTGGCCGCCGGCATAGTGATTGGCCTCGAAGAGGACTATCTCGTGCTCTGGCGCCAGTAGCCAAGCAGCAGCCAGCCCGCTGATTCCGGCTCCTATTACGGCAATACGCATACTTCTATCCCTGTCTCAGGTTTGAGGATGTTGTGCTCAAGTTGCTACTCTGCCGGCCTTGGCGGTGATGCAGTCCTGCCTGAATATGTCCGGCCTTTCCTATATTTGTATCAGACGCCAAGGCTTTTGCTGGCCTTATGCTGTTCTCTTTTGCTGTTTTGTCCCGGACAAGTAGTGGACACAATAGATAGTCATCTTTTTTATTTGTACTGGACAAATGCTATTTTTGTACAAGACGGGCGGCTTAAACACTTTCGTGCAGGCTGCATGCGGGTTGTGACTGAGCTATTCCCAGTTCTGCTAGACTGCCGCTTTCCCCAAGCAATTCGGGAGCTTGTGTGACTGGACTGCATCCCTCGCTGAGGCCCGCCCTGGCCCTGCTGCCGCAAGACCGGCCCTTGGCGCTGCTGACCCGCCATTCTGTGCGTGAAACTTCGCCCAACGGAGTGGCTAGCTATGATTTACCGCTGACGCCGGAGGGTGTGGCGCTTGCCGAGGCCTGGGGGGCCGAGCTCAAACGGCCTGTGCACAGCTTCCACTCCAGCCCGGTCGGGCGCTGCATGGATACGGCCTCGGCCATGGCGCGTGGGGCAGGTCTGGCCGAAGTCGATATCCGTAGCACCTTCAATCTGGTTGAGCCTGGCTGTTATGTGCAAAGCATTGGCCACGTCGGTCCGCTCTTCCTGCAACTTGGCCCGCTGGCCTTTGCCAACCGGCATTTGCGTGAAAATCTGGATGGCATACTTTCGCCCGAGGCCGGCGGTGCCAAGCTGCTGCGGCATCTCTATGAAAATCAGGGGCCGGTGGGCAGTCTCAGCATCCATGTCACGCATGACACCATACTGGCAGCCTTCATTTATCACCTGATGGGGCGTCAGCATCTGGATGAGGATGACTGGCCCTGGATGATGGAAGGCGCCTGGTTGTGGTTTGACGATCACAACACCATCCGCTGGATCTGGCGTGGTGAGCTGGGGCAGAAAGATGTGTCGGCTTACAAGGTGCACAGCTTTTCCGCCTGAGTTCAGTCGCGCATTGGAAAAATACACCGCGTGCCCGCATATCGGGCCCTTCTCTTCCGTACCCGGGAACGTTTCATGGCCACGGCCTTAAAGATACGCAATCTGACCAAGATTTATCGCAATGGCGTTGAGGCCTTGCGCGGCATCAATCTGGATGTGGAAGAGGGTGATTTTTATGCCTTGCTGGGTCCGAACGGTGCCGGCAAATCCACCACCATAGGTATCGTCAGTTCGCTGGTGAAAAAGACGGCTGGTGAAGTGCATATCTTCGGCCTTGATCTGGACGCCGAGCTTTCAAAGGCCAAGCAGCAACTGGGCGTAGTACCCCAGGAGTTCAATTTTGGCCAGTTCGAGAAAGTCATAGACATCCTGGCGACGCAAGCCGGTTATTACGGCATAGAACGCAAACGCGCCTATGAGCAGGCAGAAAAATACCTGCGCAAGCTTGGGCTTTGGGAAAAGCGTGAACAGCAGGCCCGCTCTCTGTCCGGGGGCATGAAGCGCCGGCTCATGATTGCACGCGCCATGGTACATGAGCCGCGTCTGCTGATTCTGGATGAGCCCACGGCAGGCGTGGACATAGAGCTGCGTCGCTCCATGTGGGAATTCCTCACCGAGCTCAATCGCGAAGGCACTACCATCATTCTCACTACGCATTATCTGGAAGAGGCGGAAAGCCTCTGTCGCGATATCGCCATCATTGATCACGGTACTATCGTTGAAAATACCGACATGAAATCCTTGCTGGCCAAACTGCATCGCGAAACCTTCATTCTGGATCTGCGTGAACCGTTGGCCGCTGCACCGCTCTTGTCCGACTACACCGTGCGTCTGACCAATCCCTTAACGCTGGAAGTGGATGTAGAGAAGACCCAGTCGCTGAATGCGGTGTTCATGGCGCTGGAGGTACAAGGCGTGAGCGTGCTCAGCATGCGCAACAAGGCCAATCGCCTGGAAGAGTTGTTTGTGTCCTTGGTGGAGAAAAATCTGAAGCCTGCTGATTCAGGCAAGTCGGGAGTGCCAGCATGAATCGTCATGACAATCTGGTTGCCCTGCAGACCATTCTTACCAAAGAAGTCCGTCGCTTCATGCGTATCTGGGTGCAGACCCTGTTGCCGCCAGCGATCACCATGTGCCTGTATTTTGTGATTTTCGGCAATCTGGTGGGCAGCCGTATCGGTGAAATGGGGGGCTTTACCTATATGCAATATATCGTGCCCGGCCTGATCATGATGGCGGTAATCACAAATTCCTATGCCAATGTGGTGTCCAGCTTCTATAGCGCCAAGTTTCAGCGCAGCATTGAGGAAATGCTGGTTTCGCCCGTACCCAACAGCACCATTCTTGCCGGTTATGTCTTGGGGGGCGTGGCGAGAGGTATGGCGGTCGGCCTGATTGTCACCTTGCTCTCGCTGTTCTTCACACATCTGGCCATACACCATGTTCTGGTCATCATATATACGGTGGTGATGACGGCTGTGCTGTTTTCTTTAGGCGGCTTCATCAATGCTGTCTATGCCAAGTCCTTTGACGATATTTCCATCGTGCCAACCTTTGTGCTGACGCCGCTGACCTATCTCGGCGGTGTTTTCTACTCGATAGATCTATTGCCGGATTTCTGGCAAGCCGTCTCCATGCTCAATCCCATTGTCTATATGGTAAATGCCTTCCGTTACGGCGTGCTCGGTGTGAGTGATGTGAATATCTGGTTTGCCTTGGGCATGATTAGCTTGATGTCAGTCGGCCTGTTCTTCTTTGCGTTGCATCTGCTCAATCGTGGCACCGGCCTGCGCGAGTAAGGGAAAGAAATGAGCGTTGATCAATCCATGCTGGGCCAGACAACCGAATATCCTCAGCACTATTCTCCCGAGCTGCTTTTCCCCATTTCGCGCACCGAGGGCAGGGCAGCTGTTGGGTTGCCGGAGAGTGCAGCTTTGCCTTTCAGTGGCGTTGATCTATGGACACATTACGAAGTGTCCTGGCTGGATGCTCAGGGTAAGCCGATAGTGGCGGCTGCGGAAATCACGGTGCCGGCCACATCACCTTTTCTGATCGAGTCCAAATCACTCAAGCTTTATTTCAATTCACTGAACTTTGAGCGCTTTCCTGACATGGATGCGTTTCTGCTGCGGGTACAGACGGATCTTTCGCAGGTGGCTGGCGCGCTAGTGAAAGTAGGCTTGGTGCTACCCACACAATACAGGCAACTTGCCCTCAGTGATTTTCCCGGCATTTGCCTTGATACGCTCCCGCTGTCCTGCGAAACCTTCGTACTGTGTCCGGACGCTTTGCAGTCACAGGGCGAGGTGGTAGATGAGATCCTGCATTCGCATCTGCTGCGCAGCAATTGCCCGGTTACCAATCAGCCGGACTGGGGCAGTGTGCTCATACGCTATCGCGGCCCTGCCATTGATCGTCTGGGCTTGCTGGCCTATCTCGTTTCCTATCGCCGGCATGCGGATTTCCATGAGCAATGTGTGGAGCGCATCTTCATGGACATCCTTACGCGCTGCGGGCCGGAGTCACTCACGGTGTATGCCCGTTACACACGGCGCGGAGGCCTGGATATCAATCCTTTCCGCTCTACGGAAAGCGTGGCTCCCGAGTCAGTGCGCCTGTTCCGGCAATAAGTGTCTGCCTTCTGTTAAACCGCCTTGTATGTGACTTGTCAGCGCCATTGCCGGTGCGGACAATGCCGCAGCCCCGAATTCGTCCCCCAAATTGCTCAGGGAGTTTTGCATGACCACGTATTTCGCTTTCAAACCGGCCGACAAGGTACAGCAGGAGATTGAAACGCTTCTTGGCAAGATAGACAGTGGCAGCAAGGAGCCACTGTACGAGCTGCATACCCGGGTATCGGTAGAAATGATTGATGAAATCCTGAAGAACTGCGTGGAAGAGCTTATCCACCGCTTTCAGGCCAATGCCGAAGGTGCGGGCATTCTGAATACCCTTCTCAGCGTTCTGAAAAGCACGGCGCATGTACTGGTCAGGCAGTTGCTGGGCAAGCATAGCAATGACGACGTGGCGAAAATGGCCGTATTCCTTCGCCAGCGTCGCATCGTGACAGCTGCTGGCGAAGTACGTCATGGCTTCGCACTGCCGGCTGATATGGCGGCACAGTTCAAGACGGTTTTTTCAGCCATCGCCGCCGGTGAAGGCAAGGACAAGAAGGCCGAGCTCAATGCCCTCATGCTGCGCTTTGCCGATCTGGCCTTGGTGCACTTCTATGATGACTTTGTCGCGCCCATGGAGCTCGGTTTCATCAAGCGCAAGGCTTCGGATCTGGGGCGCAGCACTATCAGCAAGGGCATCCATGTGGCCGTCAACAAGCTGATTCCTCAGCTGGGCAACAAGGAGCTCGCCATATTTGCCGACTTCTATGGTTCACAGTTTGTGGAAGTTTGAACAAGACTCCCAGTAACAAGTCTGAACAGGCCAGCACTTTGCCTCCCGGGCCCTTTACAGGTCCCGGTCCGGACAGGAATCATCGCGTCCTTCGCCTGACTCGGGCGCGCTCATAAAAACAGGAACAAGGATTTCATATGGCCAGCTACTTTGCCTTTCCGGCATCCGACCGCCTGCGAGATGGCAGCCTGACGCTGCTGGACAACTTCGAAAAAGGCGTGCGTGAACCACAAAGCCGGCTGTTTGTAGAGGTGGGCCAGCTTTTCACTGATGAAATTGTGGATGCCTTGCTGCTCAATATCGTGCGCTCGGCCGAGAGCAATCATTCCGGTGCCAAGGTTCTGGAGCAGTTTGCCGGTCTGATCAAGAGCACGGTGCATGCGCTGATCAAGCAGGTGCTGGGCAAGATGAGTAATGACGAGTTGCGCCCTCTGGCCGGCTATATGCGCCAGCGCCGCCTCACCCTCACCCAGGATGGTCAGGAAAAGGATTACATCGCTTTTGAGTTGCCCGCTGATTTCCATGCCCGCTTTCGTGCTGTGCTGGAAAAATCTGCGCAAGGCGAGAATCTGCAAGCAGAACTGTTGGCCTGCATGGAAATCTTCACGGAAAAAGCCCACACGGCTTTCTATGATGAATCACTGGGTGCCATCAAGCTCGGTTTCATAGGCCGCAAGATGGCTGATGTTGGTGGCGCTGCCCTGCGCAAGGGCTCGCAAGCGGCAACCCGCCGCCTGATTCCTGACTTGAAAGACGATGAGCTCAAGGAATTCAGTGCCTATTTTCTCCTGATGCTGATCTCGAGCTGAGAGCAGTATCTGCAGGCAATAAAAAAGCGGGCTTGGCCCGCTTTTTTATTGCCTGCCAATCATGAGGAACAGCTGATTTCCAGATGCCGGCCCCAGTCCGGGGGCAGGGCGGCATAGCGTTCGTTTTCCGGCTTCTCGTCGAAGGGCGTGCTCAGCAGTTTGCGCAAGGTTTCGATTTCGCTGAAATCGCCGTCTTCGGCTTTGTCGATGGCAATCTGGGCGAGATAGTTGCGCAGGATGTATTTGGGGTTGGCGCGGTCCATGGCGATTTTGCGCTCGGCATCTGTGCGGGTTTCGCGGGCGAGGCGGTCGCGATAGCGCATCAGCCAGGCATCGAAGGCTTCGCGATCGAGGAAGTCGTCGCGCAGTTCGGGATGCTCTGTGCCGGATGTGACTGAAGAGAGTGCACGGAAGCTGCGTGTGTAATCCAGGCCGCCTTTCATCAACAGATCGAGAAAGGCGATGGCCAGCTCGCGGTCGCCCTCTTCGCGTTCTTGCAGGCCCAGTTTGCGGCGCAGGCCTTCGGCATAAGCACTGACCAGACGGCCTTCATAGCCTTGCAGGGTGCTGACCAGATGATCGCGATCAATCAGACCGGACAAGGCATGGGCCAGTGCATTCAGATTCCAGAGGCCTATCGAGGGCTGCTGGTTGAAAGCGTAGCGGCCGTTGTGGTCGGAGTGATTGCAGATAAAGCCGGGCTGATAGGCATCGAGAAAGCCGTAGGGGCCGAAATCAAAGGTGGCACCGGTGATGGAAAAATTGTCGGTATTCATCACGCCGTGGGCGAAGCCGACTAGCTGCCATTCCGCCATGAGCACGGCGGTGCGGCGCACGATTTCGGCAAAGAAGCGGGCATAGGGCTGCGGGTCTTCGGCGTATTCCGGGTAGTGGCGGTCTATCACGTAATCAGCGAGGGTTTTCAGTTGTTCATGCATGCCGCTGTGATACAGCCATTCGAAATGGCCGAAGCGGATATGTGAATCTGCCACGCGCAGCAGCATGGCGCCGGTTTCGGTTTTCTCGCGCTGTACGGCTTCGTCAGAACCAATGATGCAAAGCGAACGCGTGCTGTGTATGCCGAGGCCGTGCATGGCTTCGCCACCCAGGTATTCGCGTATGCAGGAACGCAGCACGGCGCGGCCGTCGCCAAAACGGGAGTAGGGCGTGCGGCCGGCACCCTTGAGATGCAGGTCCCAGCGCTCGCCTTTGCTGTTCAGCACTTCCCCCAGTAGCAGGCCGCGGCCATCACCAAGTTCCGGGTTGTACTGGCCGAACTGGTGGCCGGTGTATTTCATCGCCAGCGGTGCGCTGCCCGGCAGTATTTTCTGGCCGCTGAAATAGTGGGCGAACTCCGGGCGCAGGGCTGCGCTGGCATCAATATCCAGCAAGGCGGCTACGTCCGGATTGAAGGCAACGAGATGCGGATGAGCGAAAGCCGTGGGCGTGACGCGCGAGAAAAAGCCGTCGGGCAGGCGAGAGAAGGTATTGTCGAAGTGCAGGGTGTCTAGTGTGTGCATGGACGGATTCTAAGCGGTCTGCAGGTCTTGCCGCGATGGGCGTGATGGCAGGGGGAGCGTGAGCGGCGATTATTTTTGCCAGGGCCCAAGCGCGGCTAAAGCCCCTCCCGGGACTGAAGGAAGTCCCGTGGGACAGAAAAGGTCAGGAGTGTCAGCGGTGTAGCGCAGCATGTTTCCGGTGCGATCTGCACCGGAAGCGTCATAAAAAAAGGCCGCATGAGCGGCCCTTTTTCGGTGCAGTGCATCAGGCAGAAGCGGCCTGTGCTGCCAGCATGCGTATGCGCTTGCGCTGCATCTTGAGGCGGAACTCGATTTCCTTGAAGCGGTCGCTGAAGCGGGCCTCTTCCCACTTCTGCATGAGCTCGGCTTTTTTCTCGCCATACCACTCTTCCTTCACCTTGGCCCACTCCTGAAGGGCGGCGGTGAAGACTTCGTACTCGTGCGCCATCTTGGCTTTGATGGCCTCGACGTCGGCCTTGCGCGCCTGACGTTTTTCGATCTGCTGCTCGGCACGCTTGAACTGCATGGTGAGCTGGGCTTTCTGGATGGCGAATTCGGAACAGCGCTTCAGGTTTTTGGTGATGCCGACCCAGGACAGAGAGAGGATCAGCCATTTGGTGGGGTCGAACTGCCACCACTTCACGCCGTTGCGGTAGTCGTACTGAAAGATGTGGTGATAGTTGTGATAGCCCTCGCCATAGGTCACGAGTGCCAGCACGGGATTGTCACGTGCGGTGTTCTCGTCGGTGTAAGGACGCGTGCCCCACATATGACAGAGCGAGTTGATGAAGAAGGTGACATGGTGGCTGATGACCAGACGCAGCAAGCCGCCCAGCAGGAACACACCCCACAGGTCGCCCAGCATCCAGCCCAGTGCCAGTGGCAGGCCGATATTCATGATGAGAACGATGGGCAGATAGTACTTGTGCTGGAACATCACGATCTTGTCGTTGAGCAGATCGTTGGCATTGCTGAAATTGGGCTCGCCGGAGGCGTATTTGCGCAGCATCCAGCCGATGTGCGCGAAAAAGAAGCCGCGATTGATGGAGTAGGGATCGCCGTCCACATCATCGACATGACGGTGATGGGTGCGATGGCTGGAAGCCCAGATCAGGATGCTGTTCTGGATGGCCATGGCGCCGAAGAGCATGTAGAAAATTTTCAGGGACCAGTGTGCTTCATAGGCACGGTGAGCCCACAGACGATGGTAGCCACCGGTGATGGACAGGCCGTTGAACCACAGCAGGGTGATGAAGGAAACCCAGGCGGCCGTGCTGAAATCGAAGTTGAAGGCATACCAAGGAATCGCGATGAGCGCGGCGATGGGGGTGGCGGTCAGCACGATGGCGGCGACCCAGTTGATTGGCGCACGCTCGGCAGTAGCGGTCGTCATGTGTGTGCAGTCCTCAGTTGATTGCGCGGGCCGATTGTAACGCTTAGGTTCGGGCTCGGCGATCGGCCCGTAGAGTCATTGGTCGTATCCCGTCCATTCCGGCAGCTTTGCGGCCACGGTGCTCTGATCTGCATCAATCAGGCCAGCTGCAGGGCATGGCGTTCTATGGGCTTGGCCGGACACTGGAAGGAGGTGGCAGCAAGAAGTTTGCCCAGAGCGGGTAGATGGGGGCCCAGCAGCGCTTTTCCAGTGGTCAACAGTGCGACTGATGTATCCCGTTCGGGGTCTGCCCAGCAAAAAATATTGGATAGCCCCAGATGGCCATAGGCGTGGCGGGTCATGGGTCCGAACATGCCGACCGGGCTGTTGCCCAGCATCAGGCCCATGGAGTAGCGCATGGGCATCAGCAAGGTGCGGTCGATTTCGGGGCGGCCACATTCCAGCACGGCACGCTTGATGGTCATGGGTTGGAAGATCTGGCGGCCGTTGTATTCACCACCGTTGAGCAGCATCTGGAAGAAGCGGCTGGCTTCCTCGGCGGTGGCGTAGATATTGCCGGCCGGGCAGATGGTGTCCATGAAGCGTGGGTCATTGGTCATGCGTACGGCCAGATCCAGATCGCCGCCCAGCACATGCTTGATATACATGTTTACTGGGCCGACGGGCTTGAAGCCGGTGCTGTAATTGGCAGCGGCCAGTTCGCGGTCCTGCTCGGGCAGGCCATAGTTGAAAAACCGCATGCCCATGGGATCGCCTATGGTCTCGCGCAGGAATTCGCGGGCGCTCATGCCGGTTACGCGTTCGATCAGCTCGCCGAAGATATAGCCGGCCGTGATGGCGTGATAAGCCACACGATGGCCGGAGGGGGAGACCGGGCGTGCGGCACAGAGTTCGGCGACGATGGCGTCCACGTCGTAGAGCAGTTCGGGGTCGAAGTCGCCGCCTATGCTGGGAATGCCGCCACGGTGGGCCAGTAACTGATGAATAGTGGCGTTGCGCTTGCCGTTGACGCCGTATTCCGGGATGTAGTGGCTGATGGGGTCGAGCAGATCGATCAGACCGCGCTCGTCCAGGAGGTGCACCAGCATGGCGGTGACGACTTTCGAGGCTGAGAACAGGCAGATGGGTGTGTCCGGCGTGGCCAGTATCTTGGGGGTGCTGGCGCTGTCTTCCGGGCCGTTGCCATGGGCATGGCCGATAGCCCGGTTGAGCACGATCTTGCCTTCGCGACGCAGGCAGAAAGTGATCGCCGGTGAGAAGCCGGTGCGGTAGAGGTCTTCAACAGCCGACCAGATCTTGTCGACCTGGCCTGGTTTGAAGCCGGCATTGGGGCCGGCGACTTCCCTGGCAAAATCAATCGTGGTGACTCGGGCCAGATCGCCGGGCACGCGGCAGGAGTTGGTGGACAGCAGCTTCACGACTACCTCAGTAATGTGTGGGCTAATAGTGCTTCCCTGGATTGCGGCGCACAGTACATGGCCCGCCGGTATCAGGCCAAGAGGCAAAAAGGCCAGTTTCATGGCCTGAAGCGGTCGCTGCTGACACGCAGAAGGTGATGCAAACCAGCGGGCTGATGGAGGTGCGAATTCATTCGCACACATCATGGCCCAGGTGTGGTGTGCGAATGAATTCGCAGCTACAGGCTCAGCCCTTGCGCGGTTTGCCGCCGATCAGGCGTTGCGCCATCCCCAGCGGACGCAGGAGGGGGCTGGCCATGTCCACGGTGGCGGTAACGCTGTCCACCTGCTTGCGGACATGCTGGATTTCATGGCGTATCTCGCCAAAGCCGGCATGGATGTCTTGCACATTGCCGGTGATGCCTTCCAGGCGCGTCTGCAAGAGATCGATATGTCCGCTCAGGCTGGCCACATGGCCGGCCACCTCGTTCATGTTCTGCACAGTGAGCATGATGCGATAGGCCATCACCAGAAACTCCAGCGCTGCACGCACCACGGCGGCTACGACCAGCCAGGCCAGCGGCGCAATCAGCAAGGCCATCAGGCCCCACCAGGCTGAAAGCCAGAAAGCGCCTGCCACCAGGGCGGCAATCAGCACGGTCGCGCCGAAGAGCAGCAGTACGTAGAAAATGGGCAGAAGCTGCATGGATAGATAACGGCCGAAACGCAGATCGACAATGCCATTCATGAAATGGCTGAGACGGTTTTCGGGGGCTGCGTCTGGTCGTGCAGCAGGGGTGTGCGAAGCTGTCATGCCGGCATCCTCAAAAAAAGACTGCCGGCAGCATATGTCGCGGAAAGGACGGCGGCTTGACCGCGGCGTCACACCTTCAGGGCTTGGCGGACAAGCGCGCCACGTCGGCCAGCACCTGCGCGGCATGGGTGCCGGTATTCACGTCGGGATAGTGATAGACCACCGTGCCATCGGGGTCGATGAGAAAGGTTTCACGGCTGGAGAAGCTGACCGGGCCGAAGCCGCGGTTCACACCCAAGGCTTTGGAGAGCTCGGCTTTTTCATCGGCGAGCAGGGGGAAGGGCAGTTTCAGCAGGGTGGCGAACTCCTTGTGCGATGCCACGCTGTCCTGGCTCACGCCGATGACCATCACATTGGCTTTCTGGAAGTCAGGCCAGCGTTCGCTGAATTTTTTCGCTTCCTCGGTGCAGCCTGCGGTCTTGTCGCGCGGATAGAAATACAGCGCCACCCATTTGCCCTTGTAGTCCGTCACGGCACGCTGTTTGCCATCCTGATCGGGCAGCTTGATGGCGGGAGCTGCCGTGCCTACCCATTTGCCTTCGGCGAGGGCGGTGAGGGGCAGCGATAGAGGCAGACTGAGGAAGAGGCTGAGAGCAAGAGTGTGTAGGACTTTCATGGCCGGACTCCGTGGCGGAATGAATGCGCAGGGTGGGTTAGCGCAGCGTAACCCACCGTTCTCGAATCAAACGTAGTGCAAGTTTATAGAACGGTGCGTTACGCCGTTTTGCGGTTCACCCACCCTACGGAAACCCCATCACCACTTGGCGTACTGGTCTTCCACAAAACCGGGCAGGCCATGAATTGCTACTACCTTGCCGTCTACGCGCAGTTCTCCGTCAAAGCGACCGAACAGCTGCTTGAAATTGCTGGCGACAAAGCCGGCATTCACTTTTTCGCGGTGCATGCCGGCTGGGGTGAAGCGCAGGTTGACGAGGCCGTCATCCGAGCGCACCTGCCAGGGCTGCATGAGGTCGTCCTGCCGGAAATCGAAGCGGGTGAGATTGACCTTCACCAGACGGCCATCAATCCACAGGCAGTTTTCCGTGAAGCTGGTTTCATTCACGCCGCAGGAGAGATTGAGGCCGATGCGGTGGCCGCCCGCCATGCCGGAAAGGCAGGCCCAGTTCCAGAAGGTTTCACGGCGCATGAAACCGCAGGAAAAGTCGTGATGGCCCATGGCGCCTATGCTGGCGAGGTCGGTTTCTTTTCCCTGGAATTGCAGGCGTCCGCTGATATGCAGGCCGGCCGTTTTATTGGCGTAGACCCAGCCGGAATAGGCGGTGCGTGTGCACAGCGACATGGGCTCAAAGCCGGTCTCGGGCATGGCTGCTTCGAGCAGGAAGTCATCGCCCAGTTTCACGCTCAGGGTTTTCTGCCGTGGCGCCGCTTCATAACCCAGGCGTATGTCCACGCCGGGCAGGCGGAAGCGGCTTTCGCCACTCACCGGATTGTCGGAAAGACGCAAGCCCAGACCCAGTGGACTGCGCAGCGAGCGTGAAAATAGCGCGCCATTTTGCATGTCATATACATACACAAAGGCCACGCCCATATGGCGCAGATGGGCAAGGGCGCAGCCGAAAATCAGGCTGTCGCTCATGCCGCCGAAATACTGGAACTGCTTGTAGCCCATCCAGTTGGCGAAGGCGTTGGCCGGCTTGCCGAAGGGGGTATGCAGCCGGAAGTCATCAGCCTTGATATGGCGCAGGGAGTCCGTGAAGTGGCCGAAGCGGGGCTGGCCATTCACGATGAGGGAGGTTTGCGGGCTGACGGCGATATGGGTGGCGGCGCTCATGCGGAATCCGTTTTGTGGGGCAGTTTGTTCTTGTCAGGGGAGTTTTGCTGATGGCTGTGTCGTTCTGGCGCAGGCCGGGTGTCTCAGGACTTTCATAGCGGCCAAAGCGGCGGCGTCACAAAGCCGCGGGTGGTTTCGCGGTAGTGGCCGTCGGCACCCAGCTCAAGGCCGATGACGGCAGCTGCCCGATTATCGGCAGTCTGCAGCAGCGCCTCAACAAGCGCGCTTGCCCTGTGCACATCACCAATGCGGACAGGTGGCGCCACTTCTGTCAGCCAGTGCTCCTTGGGCAGACGTATCCAGTGCAGGCCGGCATCGGCGTAATGCTTCAGAAAATCGGCCTGCGGCATCCACCAGCCGGTGAGGTGGCCGGGGGCGGCCGAATGTGGTGACCACGCAGCGCCTGTATCTGGCGGGTAGAAAAGCCGGCCCTTGAGCAGGCAGACGGGCGCGGGTGCTTGCAGGCCGAGATGGTGGATCAGAGCGCGACCTTCAGGCGTGCACGAGAGCTGCAGTTGATGCTCCAGCAGGCGCTTTACCTTCATGTCCAGTCTGTCTTTGAGGCCGGGGCCCACCCAGTGGGAAAGCTCACCACCGGGGGCCACGCCCAGATAGAACTTCACGGCTACTTCCCAGTGCTGCAACTCACCGCTCTGGCGCTCTTGCACCAGAAAGTCCAGTTCGCCCAGGGTGAGGTTTTTCGAGCGCACTGGCAGATTGCGGCCGACGAGGCGGTAGAGCGGGTTGTCTTCCCACATCAGCCAGAATGCGAGCAGCGCTTCGAAATAGCTGCCCAGACGTGGGTCAGCGCCTTGGGCGAGGGCAGTGAGCAGCGGTTCCGGATTGCGGTCCAGCGCTGCCAGCCAGTCATGGCTGGCACGGAAGGCACGTTCGCACCAGGCGGCATTCAGCCAGCGCACACCGGGCGCGCGGGTCGCCAGCAGCGGCGGGCTGGCCAGTGCCCAGGCCAGATCGCGCACCACAGGCTGTGACCACTGCTGCCAGCGGGCGCTGCCCTCGCAATTATTGACTGTTGCCGCTGACTCCATGGTTTTCCTCTTGCCCGGCTCGCTGTATTCTCCGCGCCGGATTTGACTTGTATGTCACTGGGAATGTTCTGAAAAGCGCAGGTAAAGCTGCGCTGGCTTTTCAGAGCATCACCCGTTCTGTATGCCAAGGGATAGGCCGTCAACGACCCGCTCTTGAGAGGATGTAGCATGAACCGCAACCAGACCGCACTCGTAACAGGCGGCGGCTCCGGCATTGGCCGCGAGCTCTGCAAGCTTTTCAATCGTGACGGCTACAAGCTCGTCATTGTCAGTCTCCTGGAGGCCGAACTGGCCGACACCAAGGCAGAACTGCTGGCGGCCAATCCCGCTGCCGACATCGTCACCCTGCAGCAGGATCTCTCCACGCCTACGGCGGGTGATGATCTTTATGCCGACATCAAGGCGCGTGGCATCCAGGTGGATGTGCTGGTGAACAATGCCGGCTTCGGTCTTTGGGGCGAGCATCTGGCGCTGGCGCCCGCCCGCGTGCAGGCCATGCTGCAACTGAACATCGTGACGCTGACGGCACTGACCTCGCATTTCGGTGCCGAGATGAAGGCTCGCGGTGATGGACGCATCCTCAATATCGGCTCCACCACCTCGTTCCAGCCGCTGCCTTACCTGGCCGCCTATGCCGCCAGCAAGGCTTATGTGGTGTCCTTCAGCGAGGCCATTGCTGAAGAGCTGTCGCCTTTCGGGGTGTCAGTGACGTGCGTCTGCCCCGGCACCACGCAGACCAAATTCCTCTCTACGGCCGGTGTGAAAAGCTCCGAGGAAAATCGCATCACCTCGCTGGCCTACTGGGCTGACAAGGCTGCCATGTCGCCGGACGATGTGGCGCGTGTGGCCTATGAAGGCCTGCAGGGCGGCTCGCGCCGTCCCATTCCCGGCCTCTCCAACTGGGTGCATTTCCTCGGTAGCCGCGTCATTCCCAATCGGGTCATGGGGAAGATGATGAATCAGCTGAACGCCCTGCAAAATCACTGATGCACTGCGGCGTTAAAACCTGGCGAAGAATGCTCATTTACTACATGTAAACTCCGCATCTTCGCCAGGTTTTGCCTCGCCTAGAGGCGCCTACTGCTGGTGCATTGCTCTAGCTCGCGTGCTCGTCAGACGTTTCTGGCGAGCTGCCGATGAAAGTCTTGGCTGTGCTTGCCCACCCTTCGATTGCCCTTCCGGATTCTCTATACTGCGCGGCCTCCGCCCGCTGTCCCGGAAATCCGTTTCATGACCGGCTCTTCACATTCTGCCTCGCCTTCTGCTGTCACTTTGCAGCCTGTTTCTGGTCCGCTCACAGGCCGCGTGACTGTCCCCGGCTCCAAGTCCATTACCAATCGTGCCTTGCTCTTGGCGGCCCTCGCGAAAGGCCGCTCCGTGCTCAGCGGCGCACTCAAAAGCGATGACACCCGCCATATGGCTGTTGCTTTGCGCGCCATGGGCGTGACCGTGGACGAGCCCGATGCCACCACCTTCATCGTCACAAGCACGGGTCAGCTCAGCGCTCCAGCAGCGCCGCTTTTTCTCGGCAATGCCGGAACCGCCACACGCTTCCTCACGGCCGCAGTGGCCACCATCAACGGGACGGTTGTTGTTGATGGCGATGAACATATGCGCAAGCGCCCGATTGCGCCGCTGCTCACGGCACTGCGCTCCATTGGTATTGATGCGGTGAGCGAAACAGCGTGCCCGCCAGTAATCGTGAACGGTAGCGGGAAAATTCCCGGTGCTCGTATCGAGATCGACGGGGGGCTTTCCAGCCAGTACGTTTCTGCGCTGCTCATGATGGCCGCCTGCGCCAGTGCGCCCATGGACATCGTGCTCACCGGCAAGGACATAGGCGCGCGTGGCTATATCGATCTCACGTTTGCTGCCATGCAACATTTCGGCGCCGAGGTGAAAACTCTGGGCGAGGGGCACTGGCAGGTACAGCCCACCGGCTATATGGCGCGTGATTACCTGATCGAACCCGATGCCTCGGCGGCCACGTATTTGTGGGCGGCTGAAGTGCTCACGGGGGGCGCTATCGATATCGGCATGGCGGCGACCAATTTCAGCCAGCCGGATGCAAAGGCCTATGCCATCATCAGGCAATTCCCGCGTATGCCTGCCGTGATAGACGGTTCGCAGATGCAGGATGCCGTGCCGACATTAGCCGCTCTTGCTGCCTTCAATGAAACGCCAGTGCGTTTCACTGGCATAGAAAATCTTCGGGTAAAAGAATGCGATCGCACCAAAGCCATGGCGACCGAGCTCTCACGTGTACGTGCGGGACTGGCCGTGGAAGAGGGCGATGATCTCATCGTGAATGGTGATCCCTCGCTCCCTGGGCAGCCGCATCCTGCCGAGATTTTTACCTACGCAGACCACCGCATTGCCATGAGCATGGCGCTGGTAGCACTCAAGGTTTCCGGGTTGAGCATTCTCGATCCGGCTTGTGTGGCCAAGACGTTTCCCCAGTACTGGGATGTGCTGCAGTCTCTGGGCGTGAGCATGACGTTTCGCTCCTGATGCAGCATGAAAAAAGGCGACCCAAGGTCGCCTTTTTTCATGCTGCAGACAGTAATTACATATTCGGGTAATTCGGACCGCCAGTGCCTTCCGGCACCACCCAGTTGATGTTCTGGGCCGGGTCCTTGATGTCGCAGGTCTTGCAGTGCACGCAGTTCTGCGCATTGATCTGGAAGCGTTTTTCGCCGGCACTGTTTTCCACCACTTCATACACGCCGGCCGGGCAGTAGCGCTGGGCGGGTTCGGCGTAGAGCGGCAGATTTTTCTTGATGGGAATGTCGGCATTCTTCAGTTGCAGATGAATCGGCTGATCTTCCTCGTGATTGGTGCTGGAGAGGAAAACCGATGAGAGCTTGTCGAAGCTGATCTTGCCATCCGGCTTCGGATACGTAATCGGTGTGCACTGCGCAGCGAGGTCCAGGCAGGCGTAGTCCGGCGTATTGTCGTGGATGGTGTAAGGAATCTTGCCGTCGAAAATGTTCTGGTCAATCCAGTTGAAAGCTGCGCCCATGAAGGTGCCCATGCGATGCATGGCCGGGCCGAAGTTGCGGGCTTTGTAGAGCTCTTCAAACAGCCAGGAGTTCTTGAACTTGTCGGTGTAGTTAAGCGGCTCGTCGCCAGCTTTGCCGGCCTTGAGCAATTCGGCCAGGGCCTCAGCGGCGAGCATGCCGGACTTCATGGCCGTGTGGCTGCCCTTGATCTTGGAGAAGTTCAGGAAGCCGGCATCGTCACCTACCAGCGCGCCGCCCGGGAAGGTCAGCTTGGGCAGGGAATTGAGGCCGCCCTTGACCACGGCACGAGCGCCGTAGGACACCCGCTTGCCGCCTTCCAGATACTGCTTGATGACGGGGTGATGCTTGAGACGCTGCATCTCGTCAAACGGCGAGAGATAAGGGTTGTGGTAGGAGAGGTCGGTGATGAGGCCCACGGAGATCTGGTTGTTCTCGTGATGGTAGAGCCACCAGCCGCCGGATTCGCCGTTTTCAGCCAGCGGCCAGCCGGCGCCATGCATGACCAGACCAGCTTTGTGCTTGGCGGGGTCGATATCCCAGAGTTCCTTGATGCCCAGACCGTAGTGTTGCGGGTCCACGTCTTTATCAAGGTCGAACTTCTTGATCAGCTCCTTGCCCAGGCTGCCGCGGCAACCTTCCGCGAAGAGTGTGTATTTGGCGTGCAACTCGTAGCCGGGGGTGTAGCTGTGCTTGTGCGAACCGTCGCGGGCCACGCCCATGTCACCGGTGGCAATTCCCTTCACGGAGCCGTCTTCGTTGTACAGCACTTCGGAGGCGGCAAAGCCGGGGAAGAGATTCACTTCCAGTTCTTCGGCCTTGGTGGCCAGCCAGCGCACGAGATTGCCCAGGCTGATGATGTAATTGCCTTCATTGTGCATGGGCTTGGGCACGGCCCAGCCCGGAGTGAGTACACTGCGTGTGCTGCTCAGCAGGAAATGCACTTCATCTCCGATCACGGGGGTGTTGAGCGGTGCGCCCTGTTCCTTCCAGTCCGGGAAGAGTTCATTGATGGCGCGCGGCTCGAAGCAGGCACCGGAGAGGATGTGGGCGCCGAACTCGGAGCCTTTTTCCACCACGCAAACAGAGATTTCGTGGCCGGATTCAATGCTCAGTTGGCGCAGACGGATAGCTGCCGACAGACCGGCCGGACCACCACCCACGATGACGACGTCAAACTCCATCGCTTCTCTTTCCACGATGTCTCTCCTCAAACAAGCTGGATATTGTCCCCAGCGCGACCCGGCAATTCGCTAAGTACGCATAAGGACTCGATTTTCGAGCGGCGCGTAGTATAGGGAAGCGCCATACGTTTATCCATGACCTGTGTCTGTCTGCAAGAGCCGGTATCTTGCGTTTCCGGCTATGGCCACGGCCAGCAAGCAGGGCTTTGTCTTCAGGCTCTTGGAGACTGACCCTGTGGGCACGGGGCAAATTCTGCATCGCTGCGTCAGTGCTCCTTGCCGTAGACTTCTACGTCCCGTCACTGCCTTGCCCGGCAGGATTTGCCTCACGCACAGGCCGTTGATAAACGTATGGCGCTTCCCACGCCCCCATCCGAAAGGCCAATGAAAAGTCGCACACAATCTGTCCGACAACATTGGCCGGTGACTGACAAGGTCTCGTCATGACAGACAGCAAAAAGCCCGCCATATCCCAACTTCGTGCTGATCCGATGGCCATTGCGCGTTTGCTCAGGGACGAAGCCGGTAATGACCCCAAGGGGCTGCCACCCGTGCATAAATGGAATCCGCCTTTTTGTGGCGATCTCGATATGGAGATCAAGCGCAACGGCCAGTGGTTCTATATGGGTACACCCATAGGCCGCGCGCCCTTGGTCAAACTTTTCAGCAGCGTGCTGCGCCGTGATGATGACGATTGCTACTACCTCGTCACGCCGGTGGAGAAGGTGCGTATCCGCGTGGAAGATGCACCTTTTCTGGCCGTGCTGGTGGAGCGCCACATCGATGACGGCGTGGCCTATCTCAAGTTCACCAGCCAGACCGGCGATGTGGTGGTCGCCGGCCCGGAGCATCCCATACGCGTGGTCTACAAGGCGGATCAGGAGCCCAGTCCTTATGTGCACCTGCGCGCCCGTCTGGAAGCCCTGATCTCGCGGAATGTCTATTACCAGCTGGTGGATTGGGGCATTGAGGCCGAAGAGGAGGGCCGCCCTGTGCTGCAGGTGGAGAGTGCCGGGCAGCGTTACACCATCGGTTATCTCTGAGCGCTGTCTGGAGAAGCCTCTTATTAACCTGGTCTGCCTTAGACGAATTTGTTGCCGGGCTGGCGGTCAGGGGAGGCTGTTCTAGGCTCAGGAGCCGTCCCTGAGCAGCCTGAGGCCCATCATGCCTGTAATGCGCAGCCGTTTGCGTGCCCATGCCGTGGAGTGGCATGTGGCTCCGGCCGCGCATGTCGACCCTGTACATCGTGCTGTCTTTCTTGAGTTGCAACGACGCTGTAACAGCCAGATATGTCGCCATGCTGCACTGCTACGCAATGCCTGGCTGGACAGCATCGAGAGTGGCAGCATCGCTTTTGCCAAGCTGCTTTGCACCTTGCAGCAACTCGCCATTGTGCTGCGCCAGACAGCGCTGGCGCGTGAACAACATGCCCTGCAACTCACCCATGGCCATACCTTGATCGAGGGTGAGTCCGGTGCAGCAGTTGTCATCTGCTTTGATGAAAACGGCGTACCCTGGCGTCCTGCCTTGCCCGGCATGGGATTGGGCGATCCGTATATTCTCAGCGAGCGTCTGCACAGTTGGTGGTCGCTATGGCAGCACAGCGTACCGCAGGCGCCACCCGGCTGGTGCCTGCGCCAGTGCGAGCCAGTGACGCGCACGCTTTGCGATTTGATTGACGCACATTACAACGCTGAAGATATCGGTACGGCGCTGGGCACCATGCTGGCGCTTGAAAACAGCATGAGTACGGATATCTGGCAGCGGCTGCAACGGGGCCTGCGCCAGCGCTGTGCAGAAAACGGCATCGATTTGCCTGATGCCGGGTTTTTCCCCGTGGCAGAAACCCATGCCCGCCTGCAGGCAAGACATGCGCTGTATCTGGTGGAGGCCGCCAGCGTGCACGACTTGCTGGATGCAGAGCGATTATTCAACGCAGGTCAGCATGTGCTCGAACAGATGGACTGTTTCTGGAAAATGCAGGCCGAGCATTTGCAGTCGCGGCACTAGATCGCTTTACACTTTCCAGAAAATCAGGCGGCCACAATCAGGCGCACTGCGTGCGCGACTGAGCGCAATCCCTGCAGTGCAGCCTCACCTTCTGCAAGACGCTTTTCGAGTGCACGAATTTCTGCCGGACGCACGGCCGTATTCACGGCCGCCAGCGCTTTCAGACGATCAATTTCTGCCTGGTTCTTTTCCTGCCATGCCGCCAGTGATTTTTCACGCAGGGCAGGCAGCTGGCCTTCGGCTGCTTTTACGGCACGATTAACCAGACTTTCCAGCAACTCTTGCTGCTGCTTTACCACCTGACGCGCCACAGCCCGGTCCAGATGCTGTATCTGCTTGAGCAATACTTCATGTGCAACTGCTGCCGAGAGATCACGGCCATTCTGGTCCAGCAACACGCGTTGCGTCAGCGACGGCAGGGCGGCTTCGATGTTAAGGCCCTTTGGCGCAATCGCCTCCAGCCGGAAGAAGATTTCCAGCAGCACGGTGCCGGGCTTGATGCCCTTGTTGCGTATCAGTGCCACATTGGCATTGCCGTATTCCTGAGTCATGAAAAGATCCAGCAAGCCTTGCGGCATGGGATGTTCCCAGCTCAGGAAATGCACATCTTCGCGTGACAGGGAGTATTTTCTGTCAAAAGAAACCGTCATGCCTTCCGGGTCAAGACCCGGAAAGCCATCCAGCAACTGGTGATCGCCGGGACGCAGGATGTGCAGATGCGTTTCTATCTGCTCTTCCTGATCCACGCCGAATGCTGACCAGGCGCGTTCCATGAAACTGGACAGGGTTTCGTCTGCATCCTGCGCTTCAACGGCCGCAATCAGGTCAGCGGCCACCTCCTTGCGGCAGGAGTTCAGTTCGATAAGGCGGTCGCGGCCTTTTTCCAGATCGGCCAGCAACTCATCGCGCAGCGCTTTGGCTTTGCCCAACAAGGCTTCGAAGCCTTCGCCTCCTTCACGCAGGGCCGGCGGGAATTCCGGTTTGAAAGCCTCGAGTATGGTGCGTGCGGTGGGACTGATGTTTTCAAAGGCATCCAGACCTTCGTGATACCAGCGGAAGAGGCGTTCTTGCGCAGTGGCTTTGAAGTAAGGCACATGCAGCTTGATGGTTTCGGTCTGGCCGATACGGTCCAGACGGCCTATACGCTGCTCCAGCAATTCCGGATCGCCGGGCAGATCAAAAAGCACCAGATGATGGGCGAACTGGAAGTTGCGGCCTTCGGAGCCGATTTCCGAGCAAAGCAGAATTTGCGCGCCGTATTCTTCGTCAGCGAAATAAGCAGCGGCGCGGTCGCGCTCCAGCAGGCTCATGCCTTCGTGGAAAACGGAGGTGCGTATGCCTTCCTTGAGACGCAGGAATTCTTCCAGTGCCAATGCCACCGGACTGGAGCGGCAGATGAGCAGGACTTTTTCGCGTTTCAGTTTTTTCAGCAGGGCCAGCAGCCATGCCACACGGGCATCGTCTTCACACCAGCTGTCATCGCTGGCATGCATTTCCGGATACAGGGCCTGGGCCAGGCTGGACGGTGTGTGGCCGGTCGGTGCAGCCAGCGGTGCCGGCAGGCACTGGCGCTCGGGAAAGCCGCCTATGGCTTCGCGGGTATTGCGGAAAAGCACGCGGCCGACACCATGACGATCCAGCAAAGCCGTCAGCGCTTTCTCGCGACCGGCCACATCATTGGCCGCCGCCAGCAAATCCGCTGGCAGTTTTTCAGCCAGTGTGGCGCGCGCCGCTGCGCTCAGCGGCCTGTCACCCAGCAATTCTTCCGCTATGGCGGCCACGCTGGCAAAAGCCTCTTCTTCCTCGATAAACGCATCGAGATCGTGATAGCGCGCCGGGTCGAGCAGGCGCAGACGGGCAAAGTGGCTGGCGATACCCAGATGTTCCGGTGTGGCGGTGAGCAACAATATACCCGGTGTTTTTTCAGCGAGCAGGGCAACCAGCTCATAAGCGGCGCTGGGCTCTTCCGGTGTCCACTCAAGATGATGCGCTTCATCAACTACCAGCAAATCCCAACCTGCCGTGATCGCGGCTTCGGCCAGGTCGGGGTGGTCGACCAGCAGCTCCTGCGCCATCAACACGATCTGTTCGGTTTCAAACGGATTCTGTTCGGCATCGGCTTCGCGCAAGGCGGCGGTGCGTTCGAGATCAAACAGCGCAGCATTCAGATTGAAGCGGCGGCGCATTTCCACCAGCCACTGGTACTGCAGGTTTTCCGGCACCAGGATAAGCACCCGGCCGGCCCGCCCGGTCTGCAACTGCTGGTGAATGATGAGGCCGGCTTCAATGGTTTTCCCCAGCCCTACCTCATCACCCAGCAGCACGCGTGGCTGTGGACGATTGCCGACTTCATGGGCGATATAGAACTGGTGCGGTACTTTGCCGAGTCGCGGGCCGACGAGGCCCCGCACGGGCGACTGTGCCAGCTTTTCCTGCTGCAAGAGAGCCTGTACGCGCAGATTGAAAAGTTCGTTGCTGTCCAACTGTGAGGCGAGAAGGCGCTCCTGCGGACGCGAAAGATGGATGTCAGCCGACAGACGAGTCTCATTGAGATCGCTTTTTTCACCTTGGGCATTCTGCACGGTATAGCGCAGCAGGCCGCGCTGTTCCGTTACGCCCAGCACTTCAAAGGGATTGCCGGTCACATCATGCACGGTATCGCCCACCACAAAGCGGATGCGTGAGAGCGGTGCATTATTGCGGGCATAGACGCGGGTTTCTTCGCTCTTGGGGAAAAGCACGGTGAGTGAGCGGGCATCGGTTTCAACCAGGACACCAAGCCCCAACTCGGTTTCAGTGTCGGAAATCCAGCGTTGGCCTATGGCGGGGGCGAAGAGGGCGGAGCTCATGCAGTCTTGTTCTCGCTGGTTTTGTTCAAAAAAATCAAAAGGGCGCTGGCCGTGTGAAAGACAGGCGCGCGCTGCTTGCAGGATGAGTGAATTCAAGGCTTTCGGCATGCAGGCAAAGACGCGAGCCAGGCGGGCAGGCGGCCGCTGGTGCATAAAGCGCATCACCCAGCAGCGCATGTCCCAGTGCCTGCATATGCACACGTAGTTGATGCGAGCGCCCGGTATGGGGAATGAGGGCGACACGCGCATAGTCGTCGTGTTGCTCCAGCAGACGCCACTCGGTCAGGCTGGGCTGGCCATTTTTCATGTCCACGACATGGCGCGGCTTGGTGGGGGGGTCGTAGCGCAGGGGCAAGGTGATGCGGCCACCGGATTCCAGCAGGCGGCCCAGCGCCAGCGCGATATAACGCTTGCCCACTTCGCGGTCATGGAACTGGCGCGAAAGCTCGCGGTGACTGTCAGCATTGCGGGCGACTACCAGCAGGCCCGAGGTGTCCTGATCCAGCCGGTGCACGATGCGCGCGCCGGGATAGTCCGCCTGTAACCGGGCAATCAGGCAGTCCTGCTTGTCGTCGCCGCGACCGGGAACACTGAGCAGACCAGCCGGCTTTTCCACCACCAATAGCTCGTCATCGGCATACAGCACGTGGTGTATGCAGGCGGACTCGAAAAAGGCGGGCAGGGCTGGCATGGACAACAGGCACCGGCGTGGCAAATATCAGCGGGCGCGAATTGTAGTCGAGTCGCGGCCTGCCGGCAGCTTTTTTACCGCCTCTTTTGCCTTGTGTGCCCGTATAATCCCGGCGCCTGCACTAGCCCAAATCCACTGTCGCATCCCCTTACGCAAGCCCATCAGCGCAGCCAGTTCATGAGCCACGCCCTGCCCGAACGCCGCATCTACAGCATCCTGCTGGTCGCCATTGCCACCATGGCCATGGGTCAGACCCTGGTGTTTGCGCTTCTGCCCTTGCTGGGCCGCGCTGTCGGTCTGCGCGAGTTGCAAATCGGCATCATCATCACGGCCTCTTCTGCAGTTTATGCCGTGGCTACGCGCATTTGGGGGCGGCGCAGTGATCATCTGGGGCGCAAGCGCGTCATCCTGATCGGTCTGGCCGGCTATACCGGAGGCACGCTGCTGTTCACCAGCCTGTTCTGGATGGGTCTGGAAGATTGGCTGCGCGGCCTTTTTCTCTGGCTGGCGCTGATCACGGCGCGCTGTCTGCAATCCACCGTGATGGCGGGCACCATGCCGGCCTCAAATGCCTATGTGAGTGATATCACGACGGCGCAAACCCGGGCTTCCGGCATTGCCAAGCTGGGCGCCGCCAATAGCACGGGCACCATCATCGGCCCCGCCATTGGCGGCCTCTTGGCCGGCATCAGCTTGTTGGCGCCGCTTTATTTCGCGGCCTTCATGACCGCCCTGAGCGTGTTGCTGGTCTGGTTTTTTCTGCCGGAATCGCCACGGGCTGCGCATACAAAAGAACAGGCGGGAGGAAAACCCTTGGCTTATGGCGATGTGCGCTACCGGCATTTCCTGTTGATTGCTTCCGTCATGTTCATTGCCTTTTCCGTAGTGCAGCAGACCTTGGGTTTCTATTTTCAGGACACGCTGGGGCTGGACAGCCAGGCCGCGGCACGCCGCCTCGGTTTTGCGCTCATGTTTTCTGCCGCACTGGCCTTGCTGGCACAGGGGCTGCTGGTGCAAAGACTGCGCTGGCCTGCCTGGCGCCTGATTCTTTCTGGTCTGGCCGCACTCATGGCGGGTTCTTTGTTGCTGACCATAGGCAAGGAGTCGCTGCTGCTTTTCATTGGCGTGGGCTGCTGTGGTCTGGGTGTCGGGCTGTGCTATCCGGGCTGCGTGTCTGCAGCCTCGCTGAGTGTGGGAACGGAAGAGCAGGGCAGTCTGGCAGGACTCACCACTGCCTTGCCGGCCTTGGGTTCCATTATCGGACCGGTGTTGGGCACGGGCTTGTATGAACTGGCTCCGCGTCTGGCCTATGCCGGCAATCTGCTGCTGTTGCTGCCGATATTTTTCTATGCCTGGCATTGCGCCAGAGCGGCAGGCGCGAAAGCTGTTGAATAGGGCGGCTGAATAAAAAAGGGATGGCAAGCCATCCCTTTTTTATTGCCTGAACGTTCAGTCTTACATGGCGTAAGACTTGGCATCCGTCTTGTACTCGGGCATGCCTTCGGCATGCAGTTGCTTGTTGATTTCCTTGATCGTGAAGCGGTCTATCAGCTTGTGCAGTGCCGGTACCTTGTCAGCCAGATAAAGGGCTGAGTAATTCACACCCAGTGGCAGGAAGAGTGTGGCAAAACTCAGTGCTTCCGTGAGTCCGGCTTCCACGCCCATTTCTTCCGCTGTCTTGCGGCCCACAATCTTTTCATACATGAATTTGTTAGCGCTGGAGTCAAGGAAGTGCAGGGCCTTGTCCAGCAAGCCGGTGCCAGGGCGGCGATAGGCCGTGAGCGTGGCTTCATTTAGCTTCTTGCCGCGCGGATCATGCATATGACGCAGTGTGGCCTGGCACATTTCCCAGGTTTCCACGATCTGCTCGGGATCTGCACTCAGGAACTGGTCGTGCATGCCGAGCAGGAAGGCGGTGTAACGATTGAGTTCGATGACATCGCGCTCAAGCTGGCTGAAAGGTTTTTTCTTTTTCAGTGCACGCTTGGCCATCATATAGCTGGTGACAAGGGCGGCCCCCATCTGGTCCACCTGCGGAATCGGCAGGCCGTAAACAGAAAAGTCCCAGACTTCTTTTTTGCGTAGCAGATTGCCGCGCACCATGGCGTGCATAAGGCGAACCATGAGAACGGAGCGATAGGCTTTGCCGCCGCGGTCCAGCGCGCCGGGCAACACCGCCAGCTTGAACGTGCTGGCGGTTTCCGCCATGCGACGACCTGCGGAGTCGCTGGTCAGCGCGCCGGTGATGATCATGGGCAGCCCCTGATAGCCGTTCACATAGGTATTCATGAAGGCTACGCGCAGGGCGTAATCACCGGCCACGGCAGTGGGCAGCCGCATGAAGCGTGCCGCGCGCTCCACGCGCTCCATATCCAGCCACCGCGGTTTTTCATCCACGGCAGCAATAAAGGCTTGGAGTTCGGGTGGGGCATCCGTGACTGCAGCAATGCCGTCGGTGATGGCCGTTTCCAGCATTGCGCGAATCTTGCGAAAGCCGAGCTCGGGAATCAGCGCGGCATAGGCATCGGCCAAGGGATCGCCCATGAGCGTGAGCTGGCGAAAAAACTCCACTTTTTCAGGATCAGCAAGCAGCGCCCTGATGCGCGGATTCTTTTTCAGGATGCTGTTCTCACCCAGCTCGCTACGGAAACGCTCCGGCGTGAGCTCCAGATCCAGAGGGCCGTATACGCGCGGCGCAATACGCTTCTGCATGGCTGATATATTGCGTTCGCTATAGCTCATGGCGTTCTTTCTCCCTACATAGAGCAGATGTGTTTTGATGAATTCAAAGTCCATGTCGGCGCAGGGCGCTGTCGATTTCTTCGGTGCTGAACGGAATCTGCAAATAGCCCAGCAATGAGCGCAGCAGTTCACGCAGAAAAACCGGCTCGGGAATGGCGCCGGTGCCCACTTCAAGCTGGCCTGCCTCAAGACGTGACGAGAGCATGGCCACGGCCTGACGCAGTGCAAAATCCACTGCCAGTTCAGGCTCGGGGTGATGGATTTCATGCACGCGCTCGAGAAAGTGCCGCTTGAGTGCCGTCAGCACGCCGGCGCGCAACTCCATGAGTGCCCGCGCGTAGTAATCGTCAACCAGCGCGCGTGCGAAGCTGGACTGCAGGAGATGCTGGTTGGCGCGTGAGTAGCGCATGACGAGACTGGTCACCAGTGCCAGCCGTTCCACATAGTTGCGTTCCTGTGGCGTGGCGGCGGGCATGGTTTCCAGCATGGCCAGGGCGCTGGCAATGAAATGCCGGTAGGCCTCGCGCAGCAGGCCCTCCTTGTCGCCGAAGCGGCGATAGATGGAGGCCGGCGCCAGGCCGGCCCGACGGGCAATATCGCCTACTGTAATCGCCTCGAAACCGCGCTCGCGAAACAGCTGCAGGGCCGCGTCCAGCAATACCTGTTCGGTATGACGGCTGCGATCCTGACGCGATTGCGGGCGCTGAGTCTGGGCTTGAGACAGGGAGGGGGCTGACATGGCCGGTCCGGGCTGGATGTTGGCGAAATGTAAATAGGAATTCACATTTACACAAGGCTGGACAGCGGTAATGCATCAGAAGGCCACATTTTCAGAGGCAAGAAGTCGGTGGATTATTTCCAAGCGGGCAACAGTCCATTGCCCTCAACCCGGTTTATCCCGGGTGGAGCAGGGTGCATGCTGGGCCATCGGAGGAAATCATCATGTTGCCCACCCTGTTCATCTCCCACGGTTCGCCCATGTTGGCTGTCGAGCCAGGCGTTTATGGCGCGGCCTGGACGAATATCGCTCAGGCCCTGCCGCGGCCCGAGGCCATCCTCGTCGTCTCGGCACACTGGACCACGAGACAGCCGGTACTGAGCGCAGCGTCTGCGCCCGCCACCCTTCATGATTTTGGTGGCTTTCCGGCCGCGCTTTATGAGCTGTGCTATCCGGCTCCGGGCGCGCCCACGCTGGCTGAGCAGGTGGCAAAGCTACTGACTGAGGCCGACATTCCCGTTGGTATCGCGCCTGATCGTGGTCTGGACCATGGCGCCTGGGTGCCGCTGCAGCAGATGTACCCGGAGGCTGACATTCCGGTGACCCAGCTTTCCGTGCAACCCGAACTGAGTGCCGAGTGGCATATGCGTCTGGGTGAGGCCTTGCGGCCCTTGCGTGAGCAGAATGTGCTCATCATGGGTTCCGGCAGCCTCACGCACAATCTGCGTGAATTCCACTTCGATGAGTTCAATACGGATGTGGCCGATGATTATGTGCATGCCTTTCAGGACTGGATGCATGAGTGCCTGCAAGGCAATGATCGCAAGGCTCTGCTGAACTGGTTGCAGGAAGCGCCGCAGGCGCAGCGTGCGCATCCTACGTCCGAGCATCTGCTGCCGCTCTTCGTGGCTTATGGGGCGGCCGGCGACAATCCACAGCAGGAAAGACCACTGGCCAACTATTCCGGCGGGGCGCTGGCCATGGATTGCTATGTATTTGGCAGACAACTCGCCTGAATGCCAGCTGGCTGGCAGCTTGTTCACGAAAAAAAGAAAAAGCCCGCGCGATGCGGGCTTTTTATTGCTACGCGCCTCGGTTCGGTGGGGGACCGGAGCCTGGCTGTCTGTAGCGAAACCAGATTAGCGAGTATCTATGCCGGGAACTGTAGGGTTTGCATTCCCGCTTTGTAGCTTTTATGGCAATGCTGTATGGCAATGGTGGCCCGGGACATCAACCTTCAGTGAGAAGAAAGTGTGAGCGGGCGACAGCAACCGGTTTCTCGGGATCATCCTGCCAGGCCGTCATCTGCACATTGGCGACGCGCTTTCCCTGCTTGGTGATACTGCATTGTGCGTAGAGTGTGTCTGCCTTGCCGGGACGCAAATAATCCACCGAGAAGTCCACGGTGCGCGGAATTTCTGCCGATTCACGAATCCAGAGCAAGTGCAGCAGCGCTGCGGTTTCCATGAAACCGCCAATTACGCCGCCATGCAGTGCAGGCAGATGATCATTGCCGATATTGGCCGGATTGAAGGGCAGAACAAAAAGCAGGCCTTCATCTTCCTTTACATGCATTTGCACGCCCAGCGTACGGGCGTAAGGTAGCTGGTCCAGGATGTCATCGTAGTTGCGGCTTTCTTTTGCGCTTTGTACCAGATGCACGATATCCATCACTGGCCTCCTTGCAGACTGGCATCACTTTCTCCAGTAATCACACCGCTATTGGCGCCGCGCATGAATGTGCCCACGCTATAGGCCACGGGTTGGCTATTGTCGTCCTGATAAGCAGTAGCGCGGGTGAAGGCGATTTGCCGGCTGAGTCGATAACACTCTGCCATGCAATACACAGGCAGACCCGGCGTGGCAGGACGCAGATAATCGATACGCAAATCCAGGGTGGCAATGGCTTCCGCCTGTTCCAGCAGTGAATAGATGGCGAGGCCGCTGGTATTGTCGATCAAGGAGGTGATGACGCCACCATGAAGAACGCCGGTTTTGCGATTGCCGACCAGCTCGGCGCGATAAGGCAGCATGAGCGTGGCACGGCCGCGCTCGCCCTGGACAAAGCGTATGCCCAGCACGCGCGAATGGGGAATACGCGTAAACCATTCGGCTACCGGATCAAAAAGCGCGGCGTTATGCACGGGAAGAGGCAGGGACATGGGGCCTTCCAAAACACTGAAAATGACAAGCCCGGCATGACACCGGGCTTGTGCATTCTAGCGTTAACGCCTGACTTGTGCTGCAGCTGGCGTTATTCCAGTTCGGCAAACCCCGGCTGCCCTATCTGCTCGGGAAATTGCGGAACGCGCCGGAAACGGCTGATGTCATAGCCCATGTCTTCAAAGCGCTTCAGCAGGGACTGATACATCTCGTCACTGATACGGGGCTCGCGCGCAAAGACCCAGCCCAGCTTCTTTCCGGGATAGGCCACCAGGGTGTATTGGTAATCCGGGTCGACATACACGGTAAGCTGACGCACATGAATCGGCCAGAACAGCCGGACTTTCCATTCGCCGCCTTCACTGCCCGGAACCACGGTATTAAGGAACTGGTAGTGAGTGAGCGCTGCATCAAACGATTTCTTGTAGCCATAAAAGTGATCATCTATGCGGCCATCCTCACGCAATTGCCAGACAGAGTGCGTACCGACAAAATCACGCTCACCGAAATAGGGGATATTCGCCACGATGTACCACTTGCCCATATAACGCGGCAAATCCACCGGGATGGTCTTTATCGGAGTGCTTGCCTTGGGATTGGGGTTTTCCGGTGCGGAAATACAACCGCCCAGTGCAATTGACAGCATGACAAAAGCAGGGATCATCAAACGGCGCAACACTGCCATGACACGAGAGCTGATATCTTGAACAAGCAGACTGATCATCTGGAAACTCCTGCAGAAAAATTGAGCGGAAAGAGAATGGCGTGTTATGCGCTGCTGACACAGGCTGGCTGGTTTGCCTGCGTACTCTCAGGGCCGAATGGCGCCGGATGGATAGGCAGCAGCTTTGCTGTGCTGGTAGCGGCAGTGCATCTGGCGTGGTGCGCCAACAAAAAAGCGGAAGGCATTCTTCTGGTCATGGTCACCGGCCTCGGTTGGTCTTGGGAAACGCTCATGGTGATGACGGACACCCTGCGTTATCCCGGCAGCAGCACTGTGGCGCCGCACTGGATGGCTGCGTTGTGGTTGCTCTTTGCAGTACAGCTCAACACCCTTTTCCGATGGTTGCACGGGCGTTGGCTTGTCGCTGCCCTCATGGGCGCCGTGGCCGGACCAATTGCATTTCGCGCAGGTAGCCTGCTCGGTGCTGTCGAATTTCCAGTGCTGGCTACCGGCATGACGGTACTTGCGCTGGGTTGGCTATTCCTGTTTCCGGTCATGATCTGGTTGGCAGCACGCCACGACGGTGTATTCAGCGCTCAGCGCTTGTCAAACAGGTAATGGCTCACGCCCCATTCTTCGCCTTGGGCATAGCCGAACAATTCCGCGACAGCCATGTAAAACATCCTCCAGCGCTGAAACCATATCGCCGCCATGTCATCGCCGTAGGTTTGGCGGAATACCGGCATCAGGTTATTTCTGGCCGCATCCATGCCCGCCAGCCAGTGGTTAGCGGTTTTTTCGTAATGCTGGCCGTTCACCCACCATTGCCGCTGCACGCGCAAATCGTCCTGGAAGTGCATGAACAGCGAGGAGGAGGGCATGGTGCCGCCGGTAAAGAAGTAACGTGACATCCAGTCCGTGTTGTCCTGATTCTCGAAGTGGTAGGCCAGTTGCTTGTGGGCAAATACATGCACGAACAGTTTGGCGTCATCCCGCATCCAGCGGGCCACTTTATGCAGAAGCAGGCCGTAGTTTTTCATGTGCTCGAACATCTCGATGGAGATGACACGGTCAAAGCGGATAGCGCTGTCTTCACCGCTGAATTCGAAGGAAACGATATTTCCGGTGATGACACGCAAATTGCGCAGGCCACGTTCTTGCGCCCGTGCCTCGATGAATTCGCGCTGACTGCGAGAATTGGACAACGCGGTGATGCGTGCATCCGGATAACGCTCTGCCATCCACAAAGACAGCGAGCCCCAGCCACAGCCCAGCTCAAGAATGTCTTGGCCGTCGGCAAGGCCTGCACGCTCGGCGTAGACGTTCAACATCTCGGCCTCGGCCTGGCTCAGGCTTTCCTGTCCGGTGGGATACAGGCAGCAGGAATATTTGAGGTGCGGCCCCAGGTGCGCATGGAAAAAAGAGGCTGGCAGCTCATAGTGTTGTTCATTGGCCGCTTCCGTTTCGATGGCAATCGGACTGGCTCGCAATTCGGCCAGCAATTGTTGAAAGCGAGCAGTCGCCCGCTCCATATTGCCGGCGCCTTCATCACTCAAGCGCTGTGCCATCAGCTTTTTCATGCCCTGCCGCACCAAGGCATCAGGAATCCAGCCGCGTTCACAAAGGTCGATGATCCAGTCGTTGTTGCCGTCTTGCGGGCGCAGGGGCAGGGTGGTGCTTGCAGAATCCGTCATCTCTCATTTCCTCAGGCATCACGCGGCGGCCAGGGCAGCAGCATGCTGGTGGTTCGTTGGTAGTCGGCGTAGCCGGGGCGTGATTTCGCCAGATGGGCTTCCAGCATCGGAATTCCCGATACCTTGATCAGCAGCCAGGCCATGAACAAAGGTGGCAGCAAGGTCAGCCACGCGCCCGAGGTCCCGACAGCAAGTGGCACATAAGCCACCCAGTGCAGGCACTCGAAGAAATAATTCGGATGACGGGAATAGCGCCACAGTCCCGCGCGACATACCTGACCACGACTCTGCGCCTGGCTGACAAACTCGCGCAGCTGACGATCCGCCAAGGCCTCGCCACCCACAGCCACCAGCCAGAGGCCGACTGCCAGTACCAGCTGCCAACTGGCCAGTGCCGTATCACGTGTTGCCGGCACCACAAAGGCCAGTGACAGCATCAGTGCCGCCAGCGCCTGGATGCCGAAAAATCCCAACATGCGCGCATCAGCGTGGTCTCCCCATTCTTCGCGCAGCTGGTGGTAACGGGCATCTTCGGGATGTCCCACATTACGTCGCCAGAGATGCGCGCCCAGTCGCCAGCCCCAGACGCCGCCACCGATGGCCACGAGCGCGCGGGTCAGGGCGTCGCCTTGGGCAAAGACGCCGTAAAACACGGCCACTCCGGCCAGCGACAAGGCCCAGACCGCGTCAATGACACCGGCGTTACGGGTTTTGAGCTGGGCCAGCCAGACCGCAAAATAACTCAGCACGATGCCGATCAGCGCCAAGCCCAGCAAAGGCCACATTGTCATCTTCATCTCCTGAGCGCCGCCGCTTTGAGTTCGCTGCGACGGACGTTGATAGCCGCTTTGTGGTATGGACAGAAGTACAACGCCACTGTGTTTTGTTCAATACAAAATCCGATTTTCAACGTCTGAGTAACGAAAGCGATTGGACAGAATCCCTCAAAGCGCCAGATTTGTAGTTTTTTTGCTGCTGGTTGCGTGCGAGTCCCGGGGAATGTCTTTTTTCGCATAATGTATATTATGTTAAATAATGAGTGATCGATAAGGCTCATTGCCAAACAAGCTGGTGCTTGTCGCCACTGCCCCCGCGCTGAAACAACGATACAAACTGCATCACCTGTAACCCACGCGCCAAACGGGATGCCATGACCATGACCAAGCATGAAACTGATCTCACGGCAGCTGTGCAGTCCCGCATCGAAATGAGCTGGCCAGAGCCACTGACACCCAAGGAATGGGACGATCGCTTTCCCGGCATCCTGGACAGCCTCGGTTTCCTCGGCGGTCCGGCCAACGTCATCATGCAGCTCGCCCGCCTGCCGGTGGGCTATGGCGTCATGGAAAGTCCGGTGGAAAGCGGCAGCGTCCTCAAGCACCCCATCAAGCGTGCCCGCACCACAGCCACCTATCTGGCGGTCTCGATGATAGGCACTGGCGAAGAAAGACTGGCCTATCGCCAGGCCGTGAACAAATCACATGCGCAGGTGCGCTCCACCAAGAGCTCACCCGTCAGATACAACGCCTTTGATGCCGACCTGCAATTGTGGGTGGCGGCCTGCCTGTACTGGGGCTTTGCCGATGTCAGCACACGCTTAAACAAGCCGTGGACGCCGGAACAAGCGGCTGAGTTCTATCGTCTCGCCGCTCCGTTAGGAACGACGCTTCAAGTCCGTGCTGATATGTGGCCTGCCGATCTTGAGGCCTTCCAGCAGTACTGGGAAACGGGTCTGAACGAGCTGAAGCTGGATGAGCCGGTACGTAAATTTCTCACCGACCTTGTCGAGCTCAAACACATTCCAACGCTAAGCCGTTTGATCGGCCCCTTCAACCGCTTTGTTACAGCGGGCTTCCTGCCACAGAAACTGCGTGACGAAATGCATTATGAGTGGACGCCAAAAGACCAGAAAAGATTTGACCGATTTGTGAAAGTTATCGGCACTATCAATGGGGTGCTGCCACGTCCGGTGCGACAGGCTGGCACATTGCTGGTGATGGCGGGCTTTCGTTACCGTCTGCGCACAGGAAAGGCGCTTGTCTGAGGGCTTCAGAAAGGGCTTTTGAGCAATCGCTTGAAGTTATTATGGCGAATACCTTTCGTTTTAGTGCCGATGAGCAAGGAGATACGGCCCAGCGTATTCTGGATGCCGCTTACGCACTTTTTCTGGATTTCGGATTCAGGCGCATGACCATGGAAGATGTGGCGAAGCGTGTCGGTGTCAGTCGTATCACCATCTACTACCGCCATTACCGCGACAAGGATGCGCTTTTCCAGGCCGTAGCCTTGCGTGAGAGCCGTCGAGCCATGCGTGATATCCAAAAACAACTGGCCGCACTGAAAGATCCCGAGCAGATTTTTGTGGAAGATTTTTTGAAAACGGCCCTGCAAGCACGTCGTCACCCGCTTATTCAGCGCTTGCTGGAAACTGAGCCGGAGTGGCTGCTTCCTCATATCACTGTGAAAAGTGATGCCCTGTTTCAGTTGGCCTTGTCTTATTGCAGTAAATTCATTCGTGACTCGCAGTCCGTTCGTCATGTCGCCAATCTGATACTGATTCCGCTGCGCAGCATGGGCAAGCCATGCTGCTAAAGCTACAAAAATCAGGCTGATCCAACAGTAAGACGACAAACCTGCCCTGCACTCCTGCTGCGACTTACAAAAAAAACAGGCCGGCCGCATTTCACAACACTCCAGCAACAGCCCTCTGCCCTTTTTTTCTGGGATAAATCAGTCAGCCACTTACGGCCATATCGATCCACCCGAAGAAAAGGATATTCCCATGAACAACAAATACCTGATTACTGCAGCTTCTCTGTCCATCCTGCTCGGAGTCGGTCAGATCGCTCAGGCCGAGACGCAGCCCAAGCCCAAAAGTGCCGATATGAGCACGGCCATCAGTGATGCCGCCATTACCACGAAAGTGAAAGCTAATTTCATGGGCGCCGCGCTTCTCAAAGACAGCAATATCAGTGTGACAACGGCTAATGGCGTGGTCAGTCTGACAGGCAAGGTGAAAACAACGGAGGGCAAGGCCGAAGCTGAAAGGCTGGCCCGAGAAATTGAAGGCGTACGCAATGTCGACAATCTTCTTGACGCACCCTCTGTGGCGAACAAAGTCGGTAACGATGTGAAAAATGCCGCCGAAAAGACTGAAATGGCTGTATCAGACAGCTGGATAACCACCAAGGTCAAATCTTCCCTCCTGGCGGACAGCTCGACCAAGGGCCTCAAGATCAACGTCAAGACGGTGAATCATGTTGTGATACTCAGCGGTACAGCCAGTAGTCAGGCAGAGGTCGACAAGGCTGTTGAAATTGCAAAAAGTATCAAAGGTGTTGAAAACGTGGAGTCTTCAGCACTCAAGATTTCCAGCAAGAGCTGAGTTTTTGACAAGGGGATAAAAATGGATATGTGCCAGCTGCAAGCAAGCTGACACTGTTGAAGAAAGGGAGAACATCATGCTCGAAACAGTTGCTGTAATACTCATCATCCTGTGGCTGCTGGGACTGGTCAGCTCTTACACCATGGGCGGTCTTATCCACATCTTGCTGGTGCTTGCGCTGGTGGTTGTGATATTGCGCGTCATCCAGGGACGGAAAGTGGTTTAGCCATGTCTGACTACATCGCGCAGTAAATAAAAAATGGCCTCTTCTGAGGCCCTTTTTTATTTCGTATGAATTTGAAAAATCAGGGATTGCTGCTGTCGTACCAGTTCAATTTTTCTCTCAGTCCCACGACGCGACCGACGATGGTCAGTGTGGGCGCATGAATGCCGCTGCCTGCCACTTTGTTGGCGATATCGCGCAGCGTGCCCGTCACCACTTTCTGGTCGGGTGTTGTGCCTTGCGATACAAGAGCCACCGGCATGTCAGCTGCCATGCCGTGGGCAATCAACTGCTCGCTGATTTTTTCCAGACCGGTCAGGCCCATATACAGCACCAAAGTCTGATGTTCGTGTATGAGTTCGCTCCAGGGCAGATCTGGAGAGCCGTCTTTCAGGTGTCCAGTCACAAAACGTACGGATTGCGCATAGTCACGGTGCGTCAGTGGAATGCCGGCATAAGCTGAACAGCCATTCGCAGCAGTAATGCCGGGTACCACCTGAAACGGTACGCCCGCCTCCGCCAGTTCTTCGATTTCCTCTCCGCCGCGGCCAAAGATGAAAGGATCGCCCCCCTTGAGTCGGCAAACACGCTTGCCCTCTTGCGCCAGACGCACCAGCAACTGGTTGATGTCCTCCTGAGGCACTGCATGATTGGAGCGGGCCTTGCCGACATAAATGAAATCGGCATCGCGGCGGCAGAGATCAAGAATGGGCGGTGACACCAGTCTGTCATGCACGATTACATCGGCCTGCTGCATGAGGCGCAAAGCGCGGAAGGTCAGCAAGTCGGGGTCGCCCGGCCCTGCTCCTACCAGATAGACCTCGCCTACTTTTGACGGCACAGCGGCGGCAAATTCCTGTTTCAGGAAATCACGGGCTTCGTTTTCGCGATGCGCATGCACGAGTTCGGCAAAGCGGCCTTGCAGATGTTTTTCCCAGAAAGCGCGACGGGCATTGGTATCGGGCAGACTGGTTTTCGCCAGATCACGGAATTCGCCGCAGATTTGCGCAAGGCGACCATAAGCCGCAGGAATCGTGCTTTCCAGTCGTGCACGCAGCAGCCGCGCCAGCACCGGCGCTTTACCTGTGCTGGAAACGGCAATGATCAAGGGCGAGCGATCGACAATCGAGGGAAAGATAAAAGTACAGAGTTTGGGATTATCCACCACATTGACCGGCAGTTGGCGCAGGCGACAATCCACATGCACCTGCCGGTTTACGGGCTGGTCATCGGTTGCTGCAATCACGAGCGAAACGCCATCCAGATCAGATGCGGTGTAATCGCCGATACGGGAGCTGCCCTTCCCTTCTGCGAGTTTTTCCTGCAAGCCGGCATTGATGGCTGGCGCCACCACATGCACCTGTGCGCCTGCGCGCAAGAGCATGGCGGCCTTGCGTGTGGCCACATCGCCACCACCCACGACCAGGCAGCGCTGGTCCTTGATGTTCAGGAATATCGGGAGGTAATCCATGTCTTGCCTGCCAGTTCGCATGTGGTTTATGTAGGAGGTGCTTTAGCTGCGACCATGTTTTGAAAAGGCATCGCGGCTAAAGCCCCTCCTGCAAGGCCATGCGTCAGAGCGTTATTTTTTCAAGCCCGTTCATATAGCCACGCAGCACTTCCGGCACGGTCACGCTGCCGTCTTCGTTCTGGTAATTTTCCAGCACGGCCACCAGCGTACGGCCCACCGCCAGACCGGAGCCATTCAGCGTATGTACAAGCTCGGGCTTTCCCGCTTCATTGCGGAAACGCGCCTGCAGGCGACGTGCCTGGAAGGATTCGAAGTTTGAACAAGAAGAAATCTCGCGATATTTCTGCTGGCCGGGCAGCCAGACTTCGATGTCGTAAGTCTTGGCAGCCGAGAAGCCCATATCGCCACCACAGAGCACGATAACGCGATACGGCAGACCCAGTGCTTTCAGGATGGCTTCGGCATGGCTGGTCAGCTCCTCCAGCACACGGTGAGAGTCTTCGGGTTTGACGATCTGGACAAGTTCCACTTTTTCGAACTGGTGCTGACGTATCAGGCCACGCGTGTCGCGGCCGTAAGAGCCCGCTTCCGAGCGGAAACAAGGCGTATGGGCGACATATTTCAGCGGCAGCTTTTCAGTTGCCACGATTTCATCGCGTACGATATTCGTGACGGGGACTTCAGCGGTGGGAATCAGGTAATACTTTTTGCTTTGATCAACATAAGCCTTTAATGCGGCTTTGAACTCATGGTTACCATGAATTTTAGAGTCATCAATGTACCCACTTTCCGTAAGAGCAGGCTTGGCGTCTTTAAAGAATCTTCCACGAAGCTGTTGGTCCGCTTCGGTGCCAAAGTCTACTGTTGCAAAAAGATCTTCTTCAAACTTGGGTAACTGGCCGGTGCCACGCAAGCTATCGGCATTGACCAGATAGGGAACATAGACTTCCTGATAACCGTGTTGCTCGGTATGCGTATCCAGCATGAACTGCGTCAGCGCTCGCTGCAGCTTGGCCAAGGGGCCTTTCAGCACCGAGAAACGGCTGCCGGCAATTTTCACCGCGGTTTCAAAATCCAGCAGGCCCAGTGCTTCACCGAGGTCTGCGTGATCTTTGGGTGTGAAGGAAAATTCTTTCGGCGTGCCAACACGGCGCAGCTCGACATTGTCTTCCTCGCCCTTGCCGGCAGGAACAGAGTCATGTGGCAGATTGGGAATGGACAAATGAATCTTTTCAATTTCTTGCTCAACGCCGGCCAGCTTTAGTTTTGCCAGAGTCAAGTTATCACCAATGGCATTCATCTCCGCCATCACGGCCGCCACATCTTCACCCTTGGCCTTGGCTTGACCGATGCGCTTGGAGCCGGCATTACGCTCGGCCTGCAGCCTTTCCGTTTCGGTCTGCAAGGCCTTGCGCTGTTCTTCCAGTGCGAGAATGGGCGCGGTATCGAGCGTGATATTGCGCACGGCGAGGCGTTGGGCCACAAGGGCGATATCGGTACGCAGCAGTTTCGGGTCCAGCATGATGGCTCTTCTTGAAAAGTGTCAGGTGAATTGTTTGGCCAGCAGGGCGCCGGCAAGGGTCGCGATCAGGCAGATCGCTACGCTCATGAATACATTGGCCGCCGCCAGCGGCAGACGGCCATCTTCAATCAGTTTCCAGGTTTCCCAGCTGAAGCTGGAAAAGGTGGTGAAGCCGCCCATGATGCCGGTAACCAGCAAGAGACGGTAGTTTTCTCGCCATTCTCCCGCTTTCATGAGCAGCACCATGCTGAGGCCGATGAGGAAGCTGCCCACGACATTCACAAAAAGTGTGCCCCAGGGAAAGGGGGATTGTGCCCAGCGGTTTACGGCAGCCGCGGCACCATAACGTGCCATGGAGCCCAGGGCTCCGCCCAGCGCCACCAGCAGCAGCGGATGCAGCGCGTTCATGTCCGTCCCCGTTTGCGTGGCAAGCGCTGCCATTCACTGGCGGCATCTTTCTCGCGCAGATATTTCAGCTTCTCGCCTATCTTGATTTCCAGACCGCGCGACACGGGCTCGTAAAAGCGCTCGTGGGCAAGGGACTCCGGCAGATAGGACTCCCCGGCCACATAGGCCTCGGGGAAATCATGCGCGTAATGGTATTCCAGGCCATAGCCCTGCTCTTTCATGAGCTTGGTAGGGGCGTTGCGCAGATGCAGCGGTACTTCCAGTGTGCCCGTTTCCGTCACACGTTTGCGTATCGTGTTCCAGGCCTTGTAGACGGCATTGCTCTTGGGTGCGGACGCCAGATACGCCACGGCCTGGGCTATGGCCAGTTCACCTTCCGGCGAGCCCAGACGCTCCTGTACATCCCAGGCATTGAGACATAAGGGCAGCGCGCGCGGATCAGCATTGCCGATATCTTCCGAGGCCATACGCACCACGCGCCGAGCCACATAAAGCGGATCACAGCCGCCATCCAGCATGCGTGCCAGCCAGTACAGGGCGGCATCCGGATTGCTGCCGCGCACGGATTTGTGCAGGGCGGAAATCTGGTCGTAGAAATACTCGCCCTGCTTGTCAAAGCGGCGGGCATTGCCCAGCAGACTTTCGGAAACCACGGCCTCGCTGATTTCACCGCCTTCGGAAAGATCAGCCGCAATTTCCAGGATATTGAGCGCACGACGGGCATCGCCATCGGCGGCACGCGCGATCTGGCGCAGGGCTGCATCCCCTGCCCTCACTTTCTGCGTGCCCAGTCCGCGTTTCTCGTCCCGCAGTGCCTGTTGCACAAGACGCAGCAGATCGTCTTCTTCCAGACTGCGCAACACATAAACGCGCGCTCGCGAGAGCAAGGCGTTGTTGAGCTCGAATGAAGGATTTTCCGTGGTGGCGCCGATGAAGATCACCGTGCCGTCTTCGACATACGGCAGGAAGGCGTCCTGCTGCGATTTATTGAAGCGGTGCACTTCATCGACGAAGAGTACCGTTTTCTCGCCCATCTGCTTGTGCAGTTGGGCCTCATCAATGGAGGCGCGGATTTCTTTTACACCGGAAAGTACGGCGGAAATGGCGATAAAGCGTGCATCTGATGCACCGGCCATCAAACGCGCCAGCGTGGTTTTACCCACGCCCGGCGGCCCCCAGAGAATCATGGAGTGCAGATGCCCGGCATCAATCGCCTCACGCAGCGGCTTACCCGGCGCCAGAATGTGCTGTTGGCCGGCATAGTCTTCCAGGCGTGTCGGCCGCATGCGCGCGGCCAAAGGCTGGTAGGGAGCGTCGGCCATGGCGAGTCTCTTGATCAGAGCTGGTCAATGACATCCACGCCTTTGGGAGGCGTGAATTCGAATTGCGCCGCAGTGAGCGCGGGGTTCACCTGCACATTACTGAAGCGGATATCGGTTTTCTGGGTCAGGGTATCCACCAACACCATCTGCACCAGTTGATTGCCTTTGAAACGCACACGCAGGCTCTCGAACAACGCCTCTTGTCCATGCGGCTTGAGCAGGAAGATCTGCTCACCGGCAGTGCCCGCTTCCCGGGAAATGACAAAAGCCTGATTCAGGGTGCGCGGATCACCTGACAGCAGTAGCGCAGGCGTATTGCCCACCTGCTCATCCATTTTCTGCTTGGTGGCCTGCATCAGCTCGGGGTCATAAATCCACAGTACCTTGCCGCTGGTCAGCACCATCTGTGGTGAAGGTTTCTGCACCTCCCAACGAAACAGGCCCGGGCGCTTCACCGCCAGCTTGCCACTTTGCACAGCTTGCGGGCGTCCCTTGGCATCGCTGGTCTGCTGCGAGAAATCAGCCCGCATGCTGGTGATGCCGCTTAATATCCTGGTCAGCGCCGTGGCGGCGGCTTCGTCCGCCTGGGCCAAGCCCGCCGCAAAAAATCCAAACAAGGAAAAAACAAAAATGTTCAGGCGCATGGACTATTCCCGGTTGGGCACAACGACTTCGCGCTGGCCATTGGACTGCATGGGAGAAACAACGCCGGCCAATTCCATGGCTTCGATAAGGCGTGCGGCGCGGTTGTAGCCGATCTTGAATTTGCGCTGCACAAAGGAAATCGAGGGGCGCCGGGTTTCCAGCACAAAGGCTACGGCTTCGTCGTAAAGTGCATCGGCTTCGGGGTCGCCGCCCATATCATCGTTGCCGCCGAAGCCTTTGCCGCCATCGGTAACTTCCAGCGAACCCTCGAGGATTTCATCGATATAGTCAGGTTCACCGCGTGCACGCCAGTCGGCTGCCACGCGATGCACTTCTTCGTCACTGACAAACGCACCATGTACGCGCTCCGGCAGGTTGGTACCGGGGGCGAGATAGAGCATGTCGCCATGGCCCAGCAGCTGGTCGGCGCCGCCCTGGTCGAGGATGGTGCGCGAATCAATCTTGCTGGACACCTGGAAAGCGATACGTGTGGGCACATTGGCCTTGATGAGACCGGTGATCACATCCACGGAAGGACGCTGCGTGGCAAGAATGAGATGGATGCCGGCCGCACGTGCTTTCTGTGCAATACGGGCAATCAGCTCTTCCACCTTTTTGCCGACCACCATCATCATGTCGGCGAACTCGTCGACCACCACCACGATATAGGGCAGCTTTTCCAGCGGTGGCGCCGATTCCTGCAGGGCCGAATCCACACCCGGTTTCCATAGTGGATTGGGAATGGTCTCGCCCTTCTCGGCGGCTTCCTCGATTTTCTTGTTGAAACCGGCCAGATTACGTACGCCCATGGCCGCCATCAGTTTGTAGCGGCGCTCCATTTCCCCCACCGACCAGCGCAGTGCGTTGGCGGCGTCTTTCATGTCGGTAACGACGGGGGTGAGCAGATGCGGAATCTTGTCGTAGACCGAAAGTTCCAGCATCTTTGGGTCGATCATGATGAGGCGCACATCTTCCGGCGTGGCCTTGAAAAGTATGCTGAGCAGCATGGCATTCACGCCCACGGATTTACCGGAGCCCGTGGTGCCCGCTACCAGCAGATGTGGCATGCGTGCCAGATCGGCCACTACCGGCTTGCCGGCAATGTCCTTGCCCAGCGCCAGTGTCAGCGGCGACTCCTTGCTTTCGTAGGTTTGTGAGGACAGGATTTCCGAAAGGCGCACCATCTCACGGTCTTCGTTGGGCACTTCAATGCCCACCACGGATTTGCCCGGAATCACTTCCACCACACGCACGGAAATCATGGCCAGCGAGCGCGCCAGATCTTTGGCGATATTGGTGATGCGCGCGACTTTCACGCCGGGTGCCGGCTGGATTTCAAAACGGGTAATCACCGGGCCGGGCTGCACGGCCACCACTTCGGCATCGATATTGAATTCTTTCAGCTTGAGTTCAAGCAGGCGTGAGAGGCCTTCCAGCGCTTCCGTGCTGTAACCCTTTTTCTTGCTGTGGTCTGGCGCATCCAGCAGGCCAAGGGCCGGCAGCTTGCCGCTGGGCGCTTCTGCCGGATCAAAGAGTCCGCGCTGTTTTTCCTTCTGCGCCCTATCGCTGCGCTTGATGGGATTCGTGGCCAGGGGTGTGATGACAGGAGCAGCCCTCTCCTCTTCCACTTTCGGCCGCGGCGGCTTTTTGATCGCCACTGGCGCCACTGCTGTTCTCAAACCCATGGGCTCAAGACCGAGAATGGGTTCTTCGCGGCTCTCGTCTTCCCGCGCCAGCTGGGCTTTGACCTTGTTATTGCTGAGGGCCAGCTCGAAAGAAGGTGCCGCCTCGTCCAGTGACTTTTTCATCGCGCGCTTTTCACGCCATGCCGCCAGATACTCCTGGAAATGGCCGCCGACGATGGCGCTCAGCACCTGGCCTGCATCCCAGAAAAAATGCCCCACGGTATCCATCAGCCAGAACCAGGACAGGCCGGTGGAGAGCGTGATGCCGATCAGGAGCACGGTGAGCAGCAGCAAGGTTCCGCCCACGAGGCCGAAGGAGCCCACCATGGAGCGGCCGATTTCAAGACCCGCCACCCCGCCAGCGGCATTGCTGATATCGGCTGAGGGCTCATGCCAGTGCAGGGCCAGCAGTGCAGCGGCGGCCAGCGTGGCCACGCAAAGGCTGAGCAGGCGCCAAGGCAGACCCATCAGGGGCGACTCTTTGCGCCACAACCAGAAAATCTGGACGAAGATGAAAACCGGCAGGAAAAGCGCGGCATGGCCAAAGGCCGTGTACAGCACATCAGCCAGCATGGCGCCAACGCGGCCGCCGGCATTGCTGACAGTTTCGCCACTCAGATGGCTCCATGCTGAGTCGCTGGCTGACCAGCTCACCAGAGCCAGCAGCAGATAGAGACCGAGGGTGGTCCAAAGCAGGGTTTTTATCTCGCGCACACCCTTGCGCTGGGCAGGTTTGGCGGTTGGCTGGAGGGCGTCCTTTGTGCTCACAGGCAGGTCTCTAAAACAGCAAGGCGGTATTGTAACGACTGGGCCCGATTATGCCATGCATGCGGCCTCCCCCAAGAAAGCAAAAATCCCTTTTGTGTCACGGATTTGTGCTCGCCTCTCGGGTGGCTGCCCCATGACCCTGGCGCCGGCCTGTGTAGTCTGCGGCTATGGGATTTAATCAGGCTTGCCATGGGCGCGCGCCGGGCCAGATTCAGTATACTGGCGCCCGTTTCTGATGCTGGCCTCGCCAGTACACCTGACTTATCGACACTGGTTCATCGCAAGGAGTTGTCATGTCTGCCCAGCACCACCGCCTGTTGATCCTCGGCTCCGGTCCTGCCGGCTATACCGCCGCCGTCTATGCCGCCCGTGCCAATCTCAAGCCTGTGGTCATCACCGGCATGCAGGCCGGCGGCCAGCTCACCACCACCACGGAAGTGGATAACTGGCCGGGAGACGCTCACGGCCTGACCGGACCGGCACTGATGGAGCGTATGCAGGCACATGCCGAGCGTTTTGGTACGCAGGTGATTTTTGATCACATCAATGAAGTGGATTTCGCCAATCGTCCCTTCCGTCTCAAGGGCGATAGCGGCGAGTACAGCTGCGATGCCCTCATCATCGCCACCGGCGCGTCCGCGCAATACCTTGGCCTGCCTTCCGAAGAGGCTTATATGGGCCGTGGCATCAGTGCCTGCGCTACCTGCGATGGTTTTTTCTACAAAAACCAGCGCGTGATGGTGGTCGGCGGCGGCAATACGGCGGTGGAAGAGGCGCTCTACCTTTCGAATATCGCTGCGCATGTGACGCTGGTTCACCGCCGCGACAAGCTGAAGTCGGAAAAAATCCTGCAGGACCATCTTTTTGAAAAAGAGAAGGAAGGCAAGATTTCCGTGATCTGGAATCATGCGCTGGATGAAGTGCTGGGCGATGATGGTGGCGTGAATGCCGCGCGTCTGAAAAGCACGGTGGACGGCAGCACGCAGAATGTGGATGTCGCCGGCATTTTCATTGCCATCGGCCACAAACCCAATACCGACATCTTCGCCGGCAAGCTGGACATGAAGGACGGCTATATCTCCGTGCAGAGCGGCACCGCCGGCAATGCCACGGCCACCAGCGTGCCCGGCGTGTTTGCTGCCGGTGATGTGGCTGACCATATTTACCGTCAGGCCATCACCTCGGCCGGCTCGGGCTGCATGGCCGCACTGGATGCCGAGAAATATCTCGACAACCTGAAGTGATGCGTAGCGTGAAACGTGAGCTCGCCGCTACGCGGGATCGGGTGAATCGTGAATCGTAAGAGCCACGATTTTTTTGCTTTTCACGATTCACCGCCAGGTGCGCAGCACCGGCCTCACGTTTCACGAATCACTACTGCCTGATAGGCCCTCTATGCCCCTCTATCGTCTCGGCCCCATCGAATACGGTTTTCCTCCGGTCGATGCGGCCCTGGATGATCCTGACGGCCTGCTCGCTGTCGGTGGCGATCTTTCTCCTGAACGCCTGCTGCAGGCCTATCGTCAGGGCATCTTTCCCTGGTTCAACGAAGACGACCCCGTTTGCTGGTGGTCGCCTGATCCGCGCTGTGTTTTCTTCACGGCCGACTTCAAACCCTCCCGCAGTCTGGCCAAACGTCTGCGCCAGAATGTCTTCCGTTTTTCGGTGGACTGCTGTTTCACCGACGTCATGAAGGCCTGTGCCGGTCCTCGTCACTATGCCGATGGCACATGGATACAGCCTGAATTCATTGAGAACTACAGCCTGCTGCATCAGGCCGGCATTGCGCACTCCGTCGAGGTCTGGAACGAGAAAAATGAGCTGGTCGGCGGACTCTACGGACTCAATCTCGGCCGCCTCTTCTTTGGCGAATCCATGTTCAGTCGACAGACCGATGCTTCCAAGGCGGCCTTCACCTATCTCATGCAGCTCTGCCAGCACTGGCAGATTCCGCTGGTGGATGGTCAGGTGGAAAACGAGCATCTGATGAGTCTGGGTGCTGTGCTGATTTCGCGGCGAGAGTTTGGTCAATGGCTGGAGCGCCATGCCGACCAGGCCGCCCCCGACTGGCGGCAAGCGCCGCCGTTCATGCTCCCGCCACAAAACAACAAGCCCCAAGCTATCCCGGACCCGGAAATTCCTGTGCTATAAACCGGAGAGTTTCTGTTCACGCGGAGTCCCGGCGATGACCGCACCCGGCGTCAAATTCTTCAGTACCACGGCTCATGCCTGCAGCTATCTGCCGGGCGAGCAGGCCATCACGCTGTTTGCTGACCCCAAGAGCCGCATGGATCGCCGCCTTTACACGGATCTCTCAGACCTCGGCTTCCGCCGCAGCGGCAATTATGTCTACCGCCCGCATTGCCATAGCTGTAATGCCTGCGTGGCCGTACGCATCCCGGTAGAGCGCTTCCAGATGAATCGCCAGCAACTGCGCGTATGGAGGCGCAATCAGGATGTGACGGTGCGAGAGTTGGCTCCGGAGTATCAGGAGGCGCACTACCAGTTGTATGAGCGCTATATCAATCTGCGCCATGATGACGGGGATATGTATCCCCCCAGCACTGATCAGTACGGATCCTTCCTGACTTCGGAATGGTCGGATACCCGTTTTTATGAGTTCCGCGCTGGAGACAAGCTGCTGGCCATTGCTGTCTGCGACATGTTGGATAATGGACTCTCGGCGGTTTACACCTTTTTTGAGCCGGATGAAGCCAAACGCAGTCTTGGTAC
>JACCDZ010931222.1_pt1 | contig 46560 bp, 95 predicted proteins | sample 7449551 | NCBI WGS metagenome assembly JACCDZ01 (sample SAMN15323452, study PRJNA562643) | freshwater metagenome | isolation source: river surface water | place: USA:Blue River Watershed | collected 2017-08-18
AGCAATTGCTGGAGGTCGAGGAAATTTGGCCTCTGCATATTATTCTTTTGTTGGTGGAGGAAGAATAAATTCAGCAACAACACAATATTCAACAATTGTTGGTGGAAATCAAAACTTAGCCTCTGCAACCTTTTCTTTTGTTGGAGGTGGCTCTGAAAATTCAGCAACAGGAAATTATTCTGCAGTTGTTGGAGGGAAGCAAAATTCAGCATCTGGAATTTACTCAGCTGTAGTTAATGGATGGGGTAATTTATCTTCAGGAGTTGCATCTACAACTCATGGAGGTGTGGATATTGGCATGTTTGGACCTATATCAATCCCAAATTCAGCAACAACTTATTCATCTCATGCTCAAGGCATCGGAACTCTTTCTTCTGGACTGGCATCTCACTCAGAAGGAAAGGGGACTATTGCTATTGGTAGTACATCTCATGCAGAAGGAGACACTACGACTGCTTCTGGAGAATCTTCCCATTCTGAAGGTTTTGAAACTCAAGCAAATGGAGCAGGTTCTCATGCTGGAGGAGGTTCATCAAATGCAAATGGAGAATATTCTTTTGTACATTCAGTAGGCTCTACTGTGAATGGGTTCAGGAGTGCAATTATTGGTGGTCAAAACTTAACTGGGAACGCCAATGATACAGTTTATGTTCCAGATTTTGTTATGAAAGTAAATATTGTTCCAACAGGTTCTACTGATTCTGTGGGGGAAACTGGTTCAGTTACCTGGGATGACACTTATTTCTATTGGAGAACATCGACTCAGTGGCTTAGACTTAGTGGCTTGACATGGTAATAATAAAAGAAAGTCCTGTGCATGGAAAGGGCGTGTTCTCTACACGATTTTTATCAGCTGGAACTATTCTTTCTTGCGATGTTCTCGAAGTTTCAAGAGACTTAAAGATAATGCAATATGTGCTGTGTAGTATTGACTCAAAATATTACATACATATAGGATTTGCATCTTTTATTAATAGCAGCGAGCAGCCAAACATAGAACATTTGAGCGTTGACTTTAATAATAATGTTAGTTATTTTAAACTAATATCAGATGTTCAAGAGGGTGAAGAAATATTCTTAAAATACTTATAATTATTTTATTAAGAATGGATTATCTGGCTTAGGCGGCTCCTGGTTGTTTTGACTCTCTGGCTCATTGTTTTTCTGTAGAATTATATCTAAGAATCCCTCAATATCTCCATTTAATATGAAGTTGTTAAGCGGAGCATATCTTTGATTGATAATATCAATGTATTTCTGTGGAAGAATCATTTTTGTCTCAGAATACTTAACCTCACCCTCCTTAATTTTGTGCATGAACTTGTAGTTATAAAGTCCATCATATTCATGAACAGTCTGCTTAAGGTTCTTGGTATCATATTCACATCTCTCTTCTCCAATGAAATCATGAATCATATCCATAACAACTTGTGTACTATTGCAAAGGTCATAATAAGAAACGAACAATATTCTATTTCCATATCCCATCTCAATAGCATCTCTAAGAATTTCTACTGGATGACTTACAAGTCCGCCCTCGCTCATATAGGTTCCAATCCTTCTATCAAGTGTCATGAATGCAGCTGGAGCTCCAGCCTCATCAGAATTTTCAAGTAAAATTGTCTTCTGATATTGAGCTTCAATACTGTTTATTATTTCTGCAGGATTCCTGTAGGTCCAAATAATCTTGGTATCGCTATGCCCCAAAATCGTGTCTAATAGTTGGATATTATTTGACCATCCTCTGCACTTATCGAAAACAACATCCTTATCGTGAAAATAACCCTCCAGGAAGCCTCTAAGACCATGTTGTATGTTATGCATCAGCTCAAGTCTATTCTGTGTCTTAAAACTCACATTATGAGACATTGTGCTCCTCATGTTCTTTAACACGTCTATGACACCAGATGTTGGAGTTGAGTGGAACTTGGGATTTGAATTTATTAAATTGCAAAGTAGTGTTGAACCACTTCTTGGAAGTCCTGAAATTAGTGCTAATTTTCTCATTTTGTTGTTTTTATTAAATATAGATAATAGTCAACAAAATATAAAAAACTATTTACATTTTTTTTGATAAAATATATATTTGAATATATTAAAAATTATAAATTTAGAATTATGAATTCAGTAGCAGAAGCATTAAATACATTAATTTCAGCAGTTAATCTTGCCCACAGTAAGGGTGGTGTATATTCGCTTGAGGAAAGTCACTATATTTATTTGGCTATTTCTTACCTAAACTCCCTTCAAAACCAATCAAAAGCAGCGGCTCCAGCAGCTCCAGTTGCACCATCCCCACAAATAGTTGAGGATGACACAGAAACGGAATATTAAGTATAAAATCTTATAAAAAGCAAAAGAGACCTAGCGAAGGTCTCTTTTTTTGTAACTATAACGGTCCTAAAGGAAAGGGCTCGTTATTGTCCCAAGGTATTTTTATTCATCCTCATCAAGGAAGTCAAGGATGATTGTTGTATTCTCATTTAAGTTGTAAAGCTCAGAGTCGTTCTCACCTTCTTCAATTTCTTCTTGCTCGAAGTCAACTGTTTCAAACTCATTATCCATTTCTGGATTAACTCCGTACTGCATCTTTCTATCTTCAAGCTCATAGTCTTCTCCGCCTCCAAAATTCTCATTCAAGCCCTCCTTATTTTCGCTTGGAGTCGTCATGTCCTTAGCGTAGAAAGTGGCCCCACCCTCAAAAGATGATTCACCATTCTGAACAGTCTTAAGGCTCTTGTTTTGATTTCCATCAGAAAGCCCTGCAAGTTCTCTCATTCTTCTTGCAAATTCTGTGATGTTTTCTTTTCCTTCTTTCATATCTTTTTTAGCTTCTTTTTCCATTTTTTCAAGTCTTGTGTAGTAATCTGGAATTTCAAATAAGTGGTCAAGAGCTATTTCTCTGGCCAAGTCCTCTGTGTCAACGTGTTCCATCTCGACTTTTACTCCTTTTTTAATTTGAGCATTAATGTCCTTTATGCTTATCTTATGCTTCTTAGCAATACTTTCAGCAGACATCTTGTCAGAAAATCCTCCCTTTAACTTATCTTTATTTGCCATTTGTTTTTATTATAAATATTCAGAAAAAAAGAGTTTTATTTTCCCCACTGCAAAAACTTTGGATTGTAACTTAATCCCAATCCTAGATAAGGACCAGTAGATATTGAGCCTGAACTAGTGTTTACCAATACCCCATATCCAAGATTAACTCCAAGTCCCCAGGTCTTCCTCATACTTCTGAGTATTTTTTTATTCTTAGGGTCATCCATGATGCTTGCGCCCTCAAGTGTTGTAAATGTAACTCCAGGATAATCAGTATCAGCTACTATGCTAATTTTTCTTGTTTTCTTATCCTGGAAAAGACCTAGGTTCAAGTTCATTCCAATTGTTAAGTCAAATGTTCCAGGAGCTGGAACAACTTTGTATGTAGAGTCAATTGGGTCCATAACAATTTTGTAAGGAATCTTCCCACTCAAATACCTGTAGTTATTAGCATTGTGTCGTGTGCTATCATTAAATACCAGTGATGTATTTCCAAAGGCATCTACTTCTATGAATACAGGAACTTCTCTAATGACTTCCCTAATTTCATATACAGTCTTTATCACAACCTTAGGTGGCTTGTTCTTTTCAACCTTGAAGTCTCCTAATAGGTCAGCATATTTACCCTTAAGCTCATCAAGAGTAAGTTCGTAGCCAGATTTCTCAGCTCTCCACGTATCTTTATCGAGCTTGCCTTGTCGAATAGTATCCATGGCAGCCTCATAGTTGTTGGCGATTCTTTGAGTCTCCTGCTTCTGAAGCTCAGCCTCTGCCTTTGCAGCCTTTGTCGCATTAAATTGGCGCAAGAAAAGAAGCAATAAAATTATAAATGCACCAAAAATTATCATTCTGGTGTTTTTAGGGTCTTTAATGAAGTTAAATACCTTGTTTAGTGTTGTCATCATCTTTTTATTTATTTCCCATTAGAGCTCTTGCAATAACGTCCTCGTTGATATTAATCATCTTTCCAGTTCCGCCCTCGGTTTGATTAATCACTTTCTTTGGTGTGCCATTAGGAACTGTCTTAACTTCAGTCTTAGCAATTCCATCTAATTGTAAGAAAGCATCCTCAAGCACTTGCTGAATTATTTCTGCACATACATGCTTTAGAGCCTCTTGTTTTTGTCTATCGCTATCATAATCTTGATTATGCCATGTTGCAACTTTAAAATAAGTCTTTCCAATCATGTCAGCCATTTCTATGTCAATCATCTTGTTTTTCATAATGTAGTTTTTCTAAATATTCATTAATTTTAATTTCGGGGATTTTAAATTTAAAATCACTGAACTCCCCATTCTTAAATTCAGTAGCATATATCTCACCATTAATACTTTTCTTTCTTTCCTCATAAACATTACCAGACTCAAATATCTTGGTAATCTTTTGTTCCTCCATATCTCCTACGACCTCCCAATGCTCCATCTGTTGATTCGTAATCCACATTCTCTTGGTCATAACCCCCTCAACTCTTCTTAATAGGTCATAATAGGCGATTCTATCTTGTCTTGCTTGCTCAGAGGAATTAATCTTTAATTCAACCTCAACATATCCTTCATCAGACTTAATAAATCTTCTCATATTCTTTGGAGCCTTGATGTAGGTAAAAGAGTGAATATCCTCATTTTCTCCATCATATTTATATAGGTTAACTATTTTTATTGAGTCAGTATCTTGAACCAGCAGCTTTAATTTGTCTTCCTTATTATATACCTTTAATGAAATAATGTTTGTCATATTTAAGAATAATAAAATAAAATCCAAAAATCAACATGAATGTCACTTCAATATCAGTTGATGCATTTCTATCAGATATGTTTTGCAGGCACTGGGAAGAGCTGCCAAATTCTATTCTAAGGCATATTGCCAAGGTAATTAACTACGACACAGTTCCAGATGGAGTTATTGCTGATAATGAAGAGATTATGGAAATTGTCAAGTGGGATAGGCTAGACAAAATGAAGCTAATACGAGTTTTGATACGCTGTATTGATAGGGGTATAGTCAACTTAGACAAAATAAAGAAGAACTTGGGTGGGTATGAGTATAAAATTAAGGACCTAACTTTTTTGTTTATGAGAAAGCCTGAGTTTATCGAATTTTTCCCAATAAACCTCAGCGAGATAGATACAGTTGACGCTGCAACCCTGCTATCATTCGGCTCAGATTATTTCCTAGATAAGATTGACTTTTCCAAGTACACATTCAATCAGAGGGAGTCAATGAATATAATTAAGGGATATGATTACGATAGAGAAATAATTAGGAAGGTTAACTATAAGTCCCTGGTAGGATATGATATTTCAGAAATATTAATTAAGACAGGAGAGCTTAATATTGATTTATTCAACACTTCATCGCTTACAAGTCTTGATTGGATTAACCTTCTTGAGGCAAGACCTGAGATGCTTAAGTATTGCAATTATCAAAAATTTAACGTAGGAGATATATTTTACTCGATTAAGCTTTGTTGTATGTTTGAGGAGCCAGACCTTTCTCAGATTGTAATTGATAGAGATATGAGCACAATAAGTCCTCTTGGGTGGGAGCTACTACTAATAAAAAAGCCAGAAATATTTCTGGCTTACTGTAATTTTTCTAAATTAGACAACATCAATTGGAATAACATAATTAAGGCTCATCCAGAGCTCATTGTTCATAAGCCAACTTAAGACTTATTGTTACCACATTGACATCCTTCACACTTGCAATTGCTGCAACTGCAATCCTTACAATCGCACTCACAATTCTGGCAATCACATGAGCATTTTTTCTCTTCCTCCATGATACCTGTTTTTTAGTTTAAAAACTTTTCGATTTTTCTCTTCCAGCTCTGAAGCTTATGGACAACGTTGTCTATCTTGCTTAGGCCCTCGTGATAATCATCATTCTCTATGTTCTTAAGAAGGTCAACAAGAAGCATTCTAAGCTCTTTAGACTCATGGCTCCAATCCTTCTCCTTTTGATAAAGAGCATCATACTCGCTTAATTCGCCAGTGAGCATCTCTCTAACTATTGCTCTCAAGTCGTCTTCTGATAAATTCATTATATAAATTTTAAAAATACATTAGTTCTATTGTCATATCATGAGGAGAAGCTATTTTCCCTCCAAAATATGGATATAGTCTACCTATAAATAGTCCAAGAAAACTCTTTTTATTTTTACTTTTTCTGAACTTAACTATCTCTGCATCACCATTTTCTGATATGGCTCTAAAATAATAATAGCTCTTTGTCTCATTGAAACTTAGGTGAACCCACTCTCCTGTCTTAACAGATAAGAGTCTCTTTTCTTTTCTGACACCACTAATATATGCATATGCAAAAATCTCTATTTCCAATCCATCAACACATCTCCATCCAAACCTAACACTATCCTTGTGGTGACCAGGCTTCCATGAGCCAGTCTTCTTATCGTAAAATGGAAGCAATCTATAAGATTGCCCAACAAGCTTATTGATTTGGTCATAGTTTTCACTAAGTTTGTACATGCAGTCGTCCATGAAACAAGCTCTCACATTAAATTCACCAGTATCTATTCCAATAAAATTACACCTTGAGCCAGTAAAGAATTTTTTGCCTTTTTTAACTTTAAATTTTGTCATATTATTAACTATATTAAAATAAATAGAGAGAATAAATTACAAACTATTTATTATAAAATAATTATGAGTAAAAAAATAATTTTTGACTTTTGTATAATCCCGAACCCATTTGCAAGTGGTGTTAGAAACATCATTTTTGTTGCAAAATCTGGAGATAATTTCTTAGATAAGAGTTTGGCAGAAAAAAATGAATATAAGGATATAAAGGAAATAATTGAAAAGTTTGGATACACAGAAACAAGCCAGCTTCAATTTGAATCTTCAAATAACTCTTCCCCTCAGTCTTCATTAAGAGAGATGAAGGTTTTTCTTGAGAGCTGTGGTTTAAAATACAGCAGAGAGCTTGAGGTCGGTGTTATTAAGGACTTTACAATTCTAAAGAATGAGGCAGATGAAGAAGCTAGAAACAATCTTGACTTCATGTATGGAAATAGTGATTTTAGTTCTGAAGATTCCCCGATTAGCAAGAAGACGAAAAATAAACTAATCGAGTCAAGAGAAGAGCTCTTTAAATTTAAACATAAGGAGCCAGAGATGCTCGAAAAAGTAACACTTTACTTTTATTTATTCCTTGAGTTTGGATTTAATCAATATGGAAAGCCAGTTATTCATTTTAATGGAGACTTTAGTAGTTCAGAGGATTATGATAGCAGAAATTACATAAAAATAGTTTCATCTGACTTCGAGAGAGTTCTTGACCCCAATAAGCCAAACTCAATTGTGCTGAGCAGCTGTAAGACACAGAAAGATTTTTTAAAGGAAGTTGGAATACTATATAGCGGATTCTTTAAATATCAGAGAAGCGTTGAAAAAATGGATTCAATGGTGGTTCAAGAAAAGAAGTATCCATATAAACTTGCCGAGGTCAGAAAGTTCTTGGCTCCCAATCAGTCAATAGTTGTTGAGACAAATAGAATGGGATATGACACACTAATCAAATTGTCAAACAAGATAAAAAAGGAGAGTATCATCGAATCAAGACAGTTTATTCCAACTGGAGAGATTGAGCATGAGGCACAGGAGCTTAGTCAATTTTTAAACAAAAGAATTGAGATACTATCAGAAGATGAAGAATTCGAGGAGGCTGCTAAAATCAAAAAAGATGTAGACTTCATAAGTAATCAAGTCAGTCGCATCAAAAAAATGAACAAAACTGAAATTACAACCAAAGAATATTTTAAAATATTTTCTATTTCCTGATTTGTTAATTTAGTTTTTATTTCTTATTTTTTAAAAAAAAAGAGAGATGGCATTTATAAGGACAGGTAATTCTGGGGATTATCCATTAGAAAATAATAATGAGGAAATTAGAGCAAATAGACAGGCTGTAGTTGAACAATATGTTATAGACATAAACAATAAGCTTTATGAACTATGCGAATTTCTTAATCTCGATATTAGTGACATTAAGAAGATAGATAAGAAAAACTATCAGAAGAGACCATTTAATGACCAGCAAAAGAAGGCTATCATTGATGTAATTAAAATGCAGGAGGAATCTGAAAATAGAATCAGAGAAGAGGTAATGGAGGCTGCTGGAATTAAATCAGACCCACTTGTAGAAATCAGAAGAGAAACTCTTGAGTCTATAGCTGCAAAGAATGCGGAGATAGAAAAATCCAGAATTGATAGGATGAAGATTCTCTCAGGAATAGCAAAGGAGGAAATTAATAAATCTGTTGGTGTTGCTCCTCCTAAGACAGACTGGAAGAGGGTGGATGTCTCCAAGGATGAGAAACAAAAAATCATTGAGTCAATAAAGGCAAATCCAAAGAGCAACGTCTTCTCAAAAGATTTCAAGTGGAACCCGCAAGACTTTCTTGGTGCATTTCTATATTTAGAAAATAATAGCGGTCCATTCATGGTATCTGTTGTAACTGACAAGGATGAACTTGAAAAATATTCTAAGATACCAGAAATTTCAGAAGATATTTCACAAATATGTTTTGGCAAGTTTGTCTTGCTCTCAATATATGACATCACAGCAACATCTAAGGACTCTAAGTATATTTATATGGGGCTTAACTATATTGGAATGTCTGGTTCTCTTGAGTTTAGTTCTCTTGGCTCCGTAAATGGTAAAGTCGCTAACTCCCAGAAAAGAATTGCCATAGAATTTATGGATGAGATGAAAATCTCCTATAAACCAAACCACAAAGATTTAACCGCATAGTGAAACAATTGATGTTTTAATGCGTATAACAACAAATTTTTAGTACAATGAAGCAATACGTTGAGTTAATTAATAGAATAATTGAGGAAGGACATCACTCAGATGACCGAACTGGAACTGGAACCGTAAAGATTTTTGGACATCAGTCTACCTATGACATGAAAGACGGGTTTCCTTTGCTGACCTTAAAAAACACTTGGATGAAGGGTGTTACTCACGAGCTTCTTTGGCTCCTTGGAAATCATAAGAAACTTGAAGGCTATAGAGACCTTGACATCACAAACATTAAATATCTTGTTGACAATAAGGTTCACATCTGGGATGAGTGGGCCAATGAAAACGGAGACCTTGGGCCTGTCTATGGAAAGCAGTGGGTTGACTGGGGAGGTTGGTTTTCTTCTGGCCACTGGAATGGTGAGACTAATTCTCCAGGAAAGCATTGGAACGGCATCAATCAAATTCAAACTGTAATTGATAAACTAACAAAGAGTCACAAGAACTTTAATCCAATGGATAGAGGACTTGTTGTTAGTGCGTGGAATGTTGGAGAGCTTGACCAAATGGCACTTCGCCCTTGTCACGCATTCTTCCAATTTCAAGCGAGAGAGCTTAGTCTCTCTGAGAGACTTTCGATGATGTCCTTTGGGGCAAGAAAAACATGGACTATTACTGAGAGTCACGAATATCTTGACAATAATACAAGTATTCCTAAATATGAACTGAGTCTCCAGCTCTATCAGCGTTCAGCAGATACATTCCTTGGAGTACCATTTAACATTGCCTCATATTCACTTCTACTACACATGATATGTCATGTAACAGGAATGAAGCCAGGAAAATTCGTTCACACATTTGGAGATGCTCACCTTTATTCAAATCACAAGGAGCAGGTTAATAAACTCCTTTCAAGAACACTTAATCCAACCTCTAATGGTGTAAATTTTGAGGAACGTGAAATATTTGATTTCTTTGGTCAGAACAATTTTGAATCATTTAATTCAAACAATTTATCTACTGGCTCATTCATGGGCCCAAAATTACCAACTCTTTGGCTTAATCCAGAGGTTAAGAATATCTTCGACTTTCAATATGATGATATTAAGGTTGTTGACTATAACCCCCTTCCGACAATCTCTGCTCCAGTAGCTGTTTAAAAAAAATTTTTTGATTTGAATATAAATTACTACATTTGCCTCAAAGCAAAAATTTATGTTCAATCATCAGTATGATTTCGATATTGAAATCCCAAGTGAAGTAATCACAAAAGAAAAGCATGACCACATTTTTGAGGAGCTGCTTGATAATAAGGTTTTAATTGGTCTTTGTGGCTATGGAAAGAGTGGAAAGGATACAATAGCTAAGCGATTCATTGATGAGTATGGATACCATCGTGTTGCCTTTGCAGATAACATTAAGATTGAGATGAATAAATATCTTAAAAAAGAAGTTTATAATTATCTCGCTGAAATAGCAACAAAAGATATGCTTGACACTAGCATCCACGCAGATGTTGCTGATGCTCTCCTTCTTGAGGACATGAGAACATTGACTTTGGATATGATAGACTTTCGAACAGAAGATATTCCAGTAAAGAAGAGACTTCGACCATTCATTATCTGGTACGGAGAAAAACTTCGTGAAATCAATGGAGAATACTATTGGATTAACAAGGCTATGGAGATTGATGCAGCTGGATACAATAATATTATTCTTTCAGATGTAAGAAGAATTAAGGAGCTTGATATATTTATGGACTCAAATGCCTTTAAGAGAAGGTCTGAGCTTGGATTTGCTGCAGCTGGAGCCTCAAGCGGACTTGTGGACACTCGTCTGAAGAGTTATTCATCGCTCCTATTTCATACAAGCCAACTTGGCCTTAAGGACCAGGATGTTCTAACTCATGATTGCATTAGGGTTGCTCAAGAGAATTGGTTGTTTGACCATACATTCTATGTTGACCCAAGACTTCCAGATTCAGGTCCATACAGAAATAATTCAATCAACTTTCAGGTAAAGGAAGTTGTGAAGAAATTTGGTATAACCAAGCCAGATAATAAGCTTAACTATCCTGGAAGACAAACAAGTATTCTTGACTGATGAATAGATTGTTAATCAATATGGAAAATAAAGTCGATATTATTGATGGTGCAATATCTCAATGCAAGAGACTTATAAATAATGAATCCATAGAACTTAATGGACTCCACAAGCTAACAATAACTAGGGGCGGCCTAACAGACCTTCAGTTGAATGATAGAATTAGAGAGCTTGAAGAGGAGAAACAAAATTTATGCATTAGAATTATGCATATGTCTAAAACAACTTGAAAAATGGAAAAATTAAAATTTAAAAAAGATGCTCGACCAAGAGGTATAAGTGAAGATTTCTTCTATATGATTAATGGTGGAGGATGGATGAGGCCTGAGGAATATCTTGAGGAAGATGATGCAAAGAGAGTTCGAGAAGCTATTGAACTGATTGACAAATATCAAGAACAAGGAATGGAAGAGGGTTTCTTTGAAGAGTGCTAAAAAAGATATTATGAAAAAATATGTATTCGAAATAACCCTTACAGAAGAAGACCTTTGTGGTGATGAAATGTGGGAAGGTATAATGAATGAGACCAACTCTGAGGGAGTTGCTGAATTAACTCAAGCACTTAGGGAGTCATTGCTTGGGCAATATGCGCTGTTACCTCCAGATGGAGAAGAAATAGCAAGAGGAGCTGTTAAACTAAAAAGCTTTACTGATGTTTAGTGATAATGAATATAAAAAAACAGATTGGGAAAATTACAGAGCCTTAAAAAAGGGTGAAGTAATTATGGATACTGACGAAGTATTACATGATAAAAAAGGTTGGAAAAAAACCATTTGTGCTGGTGGTTTGGCTCCTGACCCACAATTTACATCCCATAGAATGTATAGAAGATTAAAGACGGAGCAAGATAAACTCGAAGAAGACAAGGTTCTATTAGAAATCTATATGCATGGGTTTAATGATGAGTTAGATGGAATCTCAAATGAGTCTAACTTTAGCGATTTAAGACTATTGCGTGCCTATAATTTAGGTAGAGAACACGCTATTATGGGTGACGACATTAGAAGTGTGGACTATTTGACAAATGAGGAAATTCTTGATAGAATCCGCAATCAAAAGTCATAGATATTGTCGTACCCGTAGTTGTGAGTGAAGTCCTTAATGAATACTCCAGCTACTGAGTTCGCCTGGTCCTCGATGAAGCCTCCAATATTTTGTACAGCATCTCCGTTGCCGAACATACCAAGCTCTCTTTGTCTATTGTGAACAAGCTCATGAGCAAGACTTCTTAGAATGTCTACAAGAGCTCTCCCGTTGCATCTAACGTGATTTGTGTTGTCAGATGGCACATACGATGCGGTTGTCTGAATAAACTCGTCTCTGCCTCTCCTAAGACAAACATTAACTGGCTCCTGCATTTTAAGCTTTCCACAGACAAAACTTATGAAGTCCTTAACAACCCCAATTTTTTCTGGAGTCATACCATCAATACCCTTCTGAACCTTTAGTTTATGAACAATAGGTGTTACTCCAAGGTTTGATACAACCTCTCTTTGTTCCTTAATAACTTTCTTAGATTCATTCATGGTCAGCTTAGCATCAAATGCAGCATCCTTTGTGTCCCCAAGCTTATCCAAGTACCCAGTCTTCCTAAGTGTCTTGTAGATAAGGTTTTCATTTGAGTATTCACCATCCTTAGCAAGACCAATCGCTCTTAACCCTCCAAGCTTATTTTTCAACTTTTCAGCACTCTTAAGTTGCTTGTCATTGTCCTTGATGTCAACAATCATGTCGATGTCATTCATAATGCTGGCAGCCTTCTCTTTAACTGTCTCAAAGTCAATTGCAGGCTTATCTTTCCTTGGAGCAACAATCCACTCATTATTTAGTACGCTGTATATCGCCTTGTAGTCATATTGTTTCTCCTCATCCTTAGCAAATGGCTCAACCTCAAATCCGAAGATAGAAATATTATGACCATCAAGCCAGTTCTTTTTCTTTAAATAAAGATAATCCTCCAGGAAAGGAATTTTCTTAAGGTCCTTGTAGTCAACAATTATGTGAAGGTCAATATCACTTTCATCTGTCCAGCCATAATTTGCAAGACTTCCAGTGAATAAAACATCCTTGACCTCCATATCAAGTTCAAGGGACTTGAAGTAAGAATTAGCAATATCCATTAGAGCCTGTTTAACCTCAGGCTTAAGTGTGTTGTCTGCATTCCAAATCTTAGGATTTAGTTCACTACGTAGTGGCGCAACAGGGACTGTCACATCACTTGGAGAAACCTCCTCATCCACGACAATATAATTAAGGTTTTTGTATGGCTCAAAATATTGAGCAGAGCCTTTCTTATTTCTGTACTTGGCACTTCTCTTGGATGTTTGAGACAAATTTCTCCCCTCTTCTGGCATTTTATTTTCTCCTTCCACCGAACTTAAATCCTAAATTTATAACTCTAAACTCAAAGTATTTATCTGAATGGTCATACTTAATTCTGATAACATCAATTGCTCCAAGTCTAAGTCTTACTTCTATTTTGTCCCACTGAACTCGTGGGGCTGTCCATCCATTTAAAAATTTCATACTTTCGTTTAACTATAAATAGTCAGTAAAAGCTAAATTTTATGAACCTTGAAATATTGTCTATAGGTTTCTTTTTTTATTAAGTAAAATTTGGTGTTGCTCCCAGGGTCTCCCTTTCCCTCCTTAAGTGGAACGTTGAAATATTGAATCAAATTCTTCAGCTCTTCTGTCCTTATGTTCCAGATTTCACCAAGATGAGGAAAGTACGTTACAAAGTAATTTGCCTGTGTTACACTTAGTCCTGAACTCTTACCTCTACACTCTATTTCAACCACAAGATTTCCTGTATCATTTGCTGGAGTACAGTACATGTCTGTCTTAAGCTCATAGCTATAAATTCCTTCACCATATGACATACAGAAGTCATACCTATTATCGTTGCACTTGTTCTTAAATTCGTAGCCAAGACCTTGCATGTATTTTATTACTATTTCTTCTCCCTCCTCACCCTTGGATAGGTCTTTTTTGAAGTCATATTCTCCTTTAATTGCTTTCTCCATATTCAAAGATAATAAAAAAAATGACAAAAAAAAAGCCCCGCATTGCGGAGCTCTTAAGTATATTAATTTTTTTTATCTTTGTTCGTCAGAAGGTATCTTGTAGTTAAGCATTCTATTCCACTTATCCTTTTCTCCCTCGTTAACATGAATAATATTTTTCTTCTTATTATGCTCAATCACATCAAGGTCTCTATTTGGCTTAACAGCAGTAGATTCCTCAACAATATCTATAGAGTTATTGGCAATATCATCGTCAAGTGAAATTGATTTTATAGACTTAGGCATTTGCTCCATCTCCTTAATTAAGGATTCCACTTTATCGAAAGAAATTTTTCTTCTTGATTCTGGGGCATTTTTTTCTTTTGCATCAGAAGATGAGTCTTCAGAAATGAATTTTTTTGCCTCACTGATTACCAGTTTTCTAAACTGCTCTTCGTTTATTACTCTCTTATCCATGATTTTTTTGATAGATACTTTCTAATAAATAGACAAAAAAATAGAATTTTAGCTGTTTTATTATAAGTATAAAAAAAAATGCTATATTTGCAAGTGTAATTTACCCCATATGAAACAAGAGGATATAGAAAGTTTGAAGGAATACTTGATGGAAATTGACCCATGCATCAAGTTTGATGAAGATAATGAGGATAAGCTAATTGGCTATGCAGAAAGATTTGGATGCGAAATTATCCCTATGTATCAAGGAGTTAACACCTTTTTAATTAGCGGCCCAGATAAAGTTATCGAGGAAGTATCCAAATTAACGAATAAGGCAATTGTATTTGAGGGGCTTAATGACAGTATAGTTGGATATGTTGTTCTTGAGCAGGGTGGTGTTGCAATTCTTCATGATAAGGAGCTTTTATTAAACAATCTTGCCAGAGAATATGAAGAAAGTGATATGGAAATTGATGAGGAATTCGAGAGCTACTATTCAAATGCTCTTGATTGGTATGAGTTTAACATCATAGGAACTGGAATGAGTGATGATATTACTCCAGCATTTGCATGCACAGAGGAGTGGCCATTACCCGAAGGTAATTAAGCCATCCACTTATCTGTATTTGCATCCAAGAAATTTTTTATTGATTCCTTGTCGTTATTGAGAATCTCACTAAAGATGTTTAGTAGGACAAGGTTTTTTGCTTTCCCCATCTTAACTCCATCTCTACTTGGGACAAAGGCACCCTCAGTTTCAATTATTTTACTTAAGATATAGTTCTTGAACTCATCTCCCTTAAATGCCAGGTCATGGTCACTCTTAGGAAGAGCACCAGACTCGAAATCCTTAGCTATAGCCTTAAACTCAGGAGCAACATATACTGAATCCAGCATTGCATCCTTTGAAATCTTGTATAATCCAGCCATTAGCCTATTTTTGTCAAGCTTGGTCTTGGCTGAGTCATGATTCTTCTTGTATTCAACAAGAGCTCTTGCATAGTCTAAAATGTAGTTGTCATTTGTAATGTTTCTCTCGATTAATGGCACTATCGAGTCAAGTGACTCATTCTCGAACATCATGAAGGCCATCTCTCCAACGTTATGCGCCTTGTCGAATATTTTGTAGTCTCTTATCTTAGACTCAACACCAAAGATAGACTTATACATACCAAAGTCAACCAACATCTTAACAGCATTGGCCAAGTCCGTCTTTCCAATCATTTTCTTGAACTCCATCAAAAATCTCTCCTTTGGAAGCTCAGCCTTATCAGAAAGCATTGCTGCATTTTTCTTGATTAATCCAACCGTTGCTGGGTCCCAGTTATATCCATATCTAGCAGCAAATCTAACGGCTCTAAGCATTCTTAGTGGGTCCTCAATGAAGGCATCCTCACTAACCGCCTTGATTACACCATTCTTGATGTCCTCAAGACCAGTGCTATTAGCAATCATATTGCCAGATAGGTCCATTGCAATTGCATTGATGGTGATGTCACGTCTATCAAGGTCATCTTGAATTGTATACATGTGATTAACATCAGACTTGATTCCCTTATGCCCCTTAACTCCAGGGTCTTTCATATCTTTTCTTGGGAGCATGATGTCGATGTCACGAACAACTCCGTTATCATCCAAGAACTGATTGAACCTATCGTTTTTTGATACAAACTTTGTGGAGCCGAAGTCTTTCTTTCCATTCTCATCCACATGAGATGTATCTGTCGGAGTTCCATACTTAGATAATATCTTAAATAGTTGGTCGTATGGAATTCCACGAACAACAATGTCAAGGTCATCGCTCGGTGTTCCCATTACAGCATCACGAACAATTCCTCCAACAGCGTAAATTTCTCCACCAGCAGCAAGTACATCATTTTTAAATTCAAGAGCATTAAGCATTGATACAAGTCTATCCTTCTGTGATTGCTCCATATTCTCTCCTATAAACTCTTTTTGAAGAATTTCCTGTATCTTTTTTCTAACTTCCTTGTTGCTCATTTATCTTATTTTTTATTAAATAGTTGAAACATTTATTTTATCTATACGTAGAATATACAAAAAAGTTTCAATAAAATAACATTATGAGTAGACAAGAGGCTAATAGAAAAATAGTTGAGGAATTATCTAAGGCAATCGAGAAGTATCCAAACTTAAGATTCCATCAGCTGCTATACAACATGGATGTCCAGGTTCCAGTTCCAATCTTAAATGAGCACGGACATCAAGAGGGAATGTACTTTAAGGACCTTCACTCAGAGGAAAGTTCAAAAACTTTTGATAGAATGCTTAAGGATTATTGATAAATCAAATTTAAAATATATGATAAATTATGAATGAACAAGAAATATTAGATAACCTACCTAACTCAAAATTCAATATATTTGTTGTTATAGTTTATTTAATTTTTTAGAATACATATAATATGATAGAATTTAAGGAAAATCAAGATAAAATTTTTGTTGGTAAAAATAAAATTACAAAATCATTATACGATAATTATATTGACTTTCATTTAATATATTCAGAGGACAAAAAAAGTGGATATTCTGGTAGATTTGTAAGAATTATTACTATTGAAAATATATATGATTTTGAATATTATAAGAATATAAAAACAAATAATTTTGAAGAAGAATTTTCAGAGTTTCTATATTTTGAGAATGGTGGTTATATTTTTGATAAAAAATCATTTTAAAAAATTAATTAACTATAACGGACGATGATAAACAATCGTTTTAATGTTGTTTATCATTTGTTATATTCTTTTTAAAAATTAAAATATGATACATAAATTATACTATAAGCCAAGTATTAACGGTGGTGATAACAGACATAAAATTCAAATTTTACTTGATGATATTGTAAAAATAGATGGCAAAGGTGAGGAACTTTATAGAGTAGTACATCTAAAAGACTCAGATATAAATATGTTAGAGTTTTACTGCTGTGCGATAATAGATGTTGCTACAGGAATAAAAGGTTACGATAACATATTTGGTGGAAATCTTATTTTTATAGATAGAGAATTTTATGACCCCGACCATTTTTAATTGAATATAACGGACGAGTGTATGGCAAGTGCCAACACAGAACTAATTTAAAACACTAAAATTTTGAGTAATGACAGAAACTAAACAAAAAGACGAAAAGGCATTTGCTATACACAATGTTAGCAACTGTGCCGAGATTGAAGCACCGTACTTTGATAAAAACGGAAAGCAGATTGAAGAATTTGCGGTTATAAAGATATTTCACTTTAAAGGCGTGAACGAGCAAGGCAGAGGAAGAAAAAACTATTATATGTACAAATGGGTAAGGCTTACAGAAAGGAATGGCAAAAAGTGGTGGACCGCCTTGCATTTATCAAATGATAGCGGTGATTATTTTCATTTACGCTCAACCGCAAATTCTGAAAGGATATTAACTGATACTGAAATAGTACAGCAACACTAAGGCATTGTTGCTAACTAATCTCTAAGGATTATAAAAAGGAACTTGAATCATGCGTATTAACTTGACTTTTTCTTGCAAATGGACATTAGATTTCGATTCAGATTTTGTTTTTGTCGAAAAATACAATTTTCTAGTCAATCTGAAAACAAGGAAAATACTAAAGCAAATTACCAAAGGTGGTTCGATTGGGTACGTAATTAAAGGAAAGTTTTATTCATTAAATAAACTCAGACAATCTTTGGTTAAAATTCAGAAAGAAGATTGTCCATTTTAATTTATACAAATCAGTATCATATTGAAACATTTTTATTAAATTTGCGTATAAAATAAAAAAACATAAACATGAATAAAAGAGTTATAAGAAGTATCTTAGATAATGATTTATATAAGCTGACAATGATGCAAGCCATCGTTGCTCTTTTCCCTAACCACAAGGTTAGATATGCATTCATCAACAGAGGTAAGACTCAATTTCCAACAGGTTTTGACTCAAGACTTAGACAAGAGATTAAGAAAATGGAGGAGCTCGCACTTAGTGAGCGAGAAGAAAACTTCTTGTTAACAAAGTTAACGTTCTTCAAGAAAACTTTTGTTGACCTTCTTCGTGGGTACAGATTCGATTCTTCAGAAGTCGGTGTAACTCAGAGTGGTGGAGACTTAACTGTAACAATTGAGGGATATTGGTACAGAACTGTTCTTTGGGAAGTTCCATTAATGGCTCTTATTTGTGAGCTATATTATGAAATGACTGGTGAAGAAATAAATCCAAGAGATGTCAGAGAAAAAAATAACATTGAAAAGGGCAAGTTATTTCAAGTGAATAGCATGAAGGTTGCTGACTTCGGAACACGAAGACGATATTCATTCGACAATCAACTTGAAGTTGTTACAGACCTTAAGTCATGTTTTAAAAGCAGCGATTTCCTTGTAGGAACATCAAACGTTCTTATTGCAATGGAGCTTGGGCTTACACCTATTGGAACTCATGCTCACGAGTGGTTCATGTTCCATGCTGTAGAGTATGGTTACACACGAGCTAACTATCGTGCTCTTGATAACTGGGTTGAAGTATACCAGGGAGACCTTGGAATTGCACTCTCAGATACATTCACAACTGAAGACTTCTTCAGATGCTTTGACAAGAAGTTTGCCAAGTTATTTGATGGAGTTCGTCATGACTCTGGAGACCCATTTGAATTTGCCGACAAGGTTGTTGCACACTATCAAAAATTAGGAATCGACCCATCAACAAAAACAATTGTATTCTCAGATGGTCTTAATCCAGAATTAGCAGTAGAAATTTACAAGTACTGTAAGAAAATTGGAATCAACCCATCAATGGGCATCCCTGGAATCAGAACTTCATTTGGAATCGGTACAAACTTCACAAATGACGTTGGCGTTAAGGCATTAAACATTGTAATCAAAATTACTCACGTATTAATCGGAGATGTTTGGGTTGATACAGTTAAGCTTAGCGACAATCCAATTAAGCACACTGGGACTGATAAGGAAATTCAACTCTGCAAGGATACACTTAGGATTGCAGCTGTAAAAAAAGAATTATCAGGAGTAAAGGTGAGCTAAAAAATATTTTGCAATACAAAATTAATTCTCTAAATTTGCATTATAAACAAAATATAATGAGACTTATCACGAGAGAATTAGTTTTAAGAAGTGACCTTGGGATTCACGGCAATTTATTTGGAGGTACAATGATGTGCTTCCTTGATAAGGCCGCAGCCATAGAGGCAACAAGACTCTGCCAGTCAAACAAGATGGTTACAGCAGAGATGGAAGGAGTTAAATTCATACGAAAGGTTAAGGAAAACCAGCAAGTGTGGATTTATGGAGAAGTTGATAGTGTTGGAACTACATCCATTGTCTTAAGACTTGAGGCCAGAAAGTATAATGTATACACTGGTGAGGAGAAATTAGTTTGTCACACAAAGGTAGTCTTTGTCAGAATTGACGATGAGGGGAATAAGAGACCTCTTGGAGTTGGTGCAAAGTTAGAAATAGAAAAAGAAATAAAAGAAAAATCAGCAAATGAATAAGCCAACAATTGAATTAATTTCTGAAGAAAGAGATTACGACAAGTATCTTAAAATAGATAGAGCTACTGTCAAGGAAACAAGTGAGTCTGGAGAGGAAACTACTTACAGCAGATTTAAGCTCACAAGACCAGATGCAGTTGCGGTTATTATCTATAATTCAGATGATGACACAGTTGTTCTTGTTAAGCAGCATAGATACCCAACACACGGAAAAGTTGAGGGGGATATTTATGAAATTGTTGCTGGAAAAATGGATGAGGGAGAAGACCCAGCTCAGACAGCTATCAGAGAAGTTGAAGAGGAAGTTGGATACAAAATCCAAGAAGATAAATTAATCTATAAGAGTAGCTTCTTTGCGTCTCCAGGTTATTCTTCTGAGATTATTCACTTATATGCCGCAAGTGTCACAAATTCTGATAGAGTATCAAATGGTGGCGGGCTCCAGGGAGAACATGAGAATATCGAAATATTTCATGTGCCAGCCCCAGAATTCTTTAACATGTTTGTTACAGGTGAAATAATTGATGCTAAGTCAATCATTGGAGCAAATGCTCTTTGGCACCTAAGAAATGATGACCGAGTTAAGGTCGGACTTCAGTACTACGAGCAACTTAGACTTGATAACGCAAGAAAAATTGCTGACAAAGTTATTAATGACCCAGATGATGCAGATGAAATTGTTGGATAAGAGAGTGGGGCTATACTATGGCTCATTCAACCCAATACATATTGGACACCTTGTTGTGGCCAGAAAAGCACTTGATGACACAGACCTTGATGAAATCTGGTTCGTTGTATCTCCGCAGAATCCGCACAAGCAAAATACTGGAGAGCTTATTGATGCCGACCATAGACTTGCAATGGTTCAAATGGCCATTGATGGTGTAGACGACTTCAAGGCGTGCGATGTAGAGTTTAGCCTACCGCAGCCAAGTTACACCCATGTTGGGCTTCGTGTACTTCGTGAGAAGCATCCTGAAACTAAGTTCACAATAGTTGGTGGAACAGACCTTCAGAGGAAAATGAGCATCTGGAAGTCGCATAAGGAAATTCTTGAGCATCATGACCTGCTTATTTATCCAAGAACACTTTCTACCAAGGACCTTAAATATGCTGAGGCTAGTGATTTTGTTGAGAGCAAGACAACTCACTTAAAGAATGTCCCAAATCTTGAAATCTCTGCAACTTACATCAGAGAGCACCTTAAGAAAGGGAAGTCAGTGCAATATCTAATTCCAGACAATGTAATTAGACATATAAAGTTAAACAATTTATTTAAGTAAAAATGAAAACAAGTAATCTAAACTTTTCTGCAGCTGCAGATGGAATCACAGAGTGGCTTAAGGAATATGCTAATAAGTCTGGTTCCAATGGCTTCGTTATGGGCGTATCTGGTGGTATTGACTCCGCTGTTGTATCTACTCTTTGTGCTAAGACTGGATTAAAACTATTAGTTCTTGAAATGCCAATTCATCAGAGCTCTGCAGAAGTTTATAGGGCTCAAGAACACATCAAGTGGCTTAAGGCAAATTATCCGAATGTTGAGTCAAAAGTTATTGACTTAACAGATGCCTATGATATTCTTTGTGAAGATTATGATAAAGGAGACCATTGTTTTGGTAAAAAAATTACTGAAGAACAATTCTTTTTCTCAATGGCAAATACACGCTCAAGACTAAGGATGACAACTCTATATCAATTTGCAGGAATGTATCGAATGCTTGTTGCTGGGACTGGAAATAAGGTTGAGGATTTCGGAATTGGATTCTACACAAAGTATGGTGATGGTGGAGTTGACCTTTCTCCGATTGCCGACCTAATGAAATCTGAGGTCTATACACTTGGTCGTGAGCTTGGAATTATTGAGAGCATCTTGACTGCAGCTCCTACTGATGGCTTGCACTCAGATGGTCGTACAGATGAACAACAATTGGGCTGTACTTACTCTGAATTAGAACAAGCTATGAATTACACTCTTTCAAATCCTTATTATACTCCTGAGGACTTAGAATCTTTAACAAAAAGACAGAGAGATGTATTGGTTATTTACAAAAATAGACACACTGCAAATCTTCATAAAATGACACCTATACCAGTTTTTGATACCAGTATGTTTAGAAAATAATTTTATTTAATTCATTTTCTATAATGGAGTCAAACTTAATTCTAAAAAGTTTGACTCCATTTTTTTTGCAATAATCATTTTTGATTTGGTCATTCCTTTTTGTAGATTCAAAACCTTTTTGTCCACCATAAAAATCAATCACCTCAAAATGTTGCCTCCCATCAAATTCGATACACAAATTATGTTCAGGTAAATAAAAGTCAAAAGGAAGTTTATTTATATATCTACATAGTTCAAATGTGTGCTGCTCTTTAAATTTAATATTATTTACTTTTAGGATTTTTCTTATTTCTTTTTCCCCCTTAGAGCTTCTACATTTTCTACATCCCCGATTACTAAGATGATTTTCTGGAGTTTGTTCAAAAACTCCGTGTTCTGGACATATTATTTTAACTTTAACTCTACCTCCTTTATAATCAACATTTGAGTAATCAAACTTGTAATCATGTACTAATTCAGATTTTGAAATAAATTCATCTGTTGACATCATTAATCTAATCCTAACTCTTTCGTTGTAACATTTTCTGCATCCTTTTCCTCTTAAATGGTTTGTTGGAGTCTGTTCAAATTCTCCGTGTTCTGGACATATGATTTTCACGCTTGTTTGAGAGTTATTATATTCCATTAATGAGTAATCATAAAAATTATTATGTACAACTTTGCTTTCTGATATAAAATTTTCTTTATTTTTTCTAAATGATTCTCCGACCTTTTTTTCAGCACACTTAATACATCCACTACCTTTTTTATAGTGCAAATATGGAATTTGATTAAATATCCCATGTTCTGGGCATATTATTTTAACTTTAGTATCACAATTTTTATAATCAACCTGGGAGTAGTCATATTTATCTCCATGAATTTCTCTTGATTTATCTATAAAAATTTGTGTGTTAAATTTATTATTCATAACTTTGATTTATTATAAATAGTTAATAAAAATGTTTTTTACTGACGAACACCAAATAGGTGTTTTTAACACTTCTAAATTTAGAAACAATGGATAAGCTAATTTTATTCTTAACAATCATTGCGTGGGTGATTGGAACACTGTCAACTCTATATTCAGGTCTTTTAATATACTGGGGACTTACATATCCAGGCTCTGTTGAAGAGATGGTTGATAAAGTAAATGGATATTCCAAAGTCTTCAACCCAAGTAGACCATTAATTATAGCTTTAATTTGCTGGGCATTCATCATAACCTTTTGGTAAAATGAAAGTAGCAGTAATTGGCTCAAGAAACTTTAAAGACTATGATAGACTTAAGCGAATTCTTGAACTTTATCCAATTAAAGTAATAGTCTCAGGAGGAGCAAGTGGAGCTGACTCACTCGGTGAAAAGTATGCTGATGAGAAAGGCTTACAGAAAGAAATCTACAAGCCTGATTGGGACCTATTTGGAAAGTCTGCAGGATTCCTTAGAAACACAACAATTATAGAAAATTGCGATATGGTTGTGGCTCTATGGGATGGAGCAAGCAAGGGAACTAAGGATTCTCTTAGCAAGGCTCAGACTCTTAGGAAGACTACCTTGATAGCTTATTTTTAATCCAAGCTGAAATTTTTCTCTTTTTGAGATAAATAAATATCATAAATTTTTGAGAGAAGCTTCTTTTGCTTCTCTTTTCTTTTATGTGATTTTTTATCATTTTCTGCCTTTCCTCCTTAATTGCAGCAGCCATCTCATACTCCTCATCCTTAATGCAAATATTAGTCCATATTCTGGCAAGCTTCAGTCTATCTCCAAAGCTAAGACTGGTACACTCTAGGACATACCACTCCTTGATGAATTTTGATTTTTTTTCTGCCTGTGACATATACGTTCCATTCTTTATATTCTCTTATAAATAGGGCATTTAAAAGATAATAATTGATTTTTTTGTAAAAATATTTCTTAACTAACTAAAAGTTAAAAAGTTCTTATTTGTTACCAAATCTTTCTTCCTTACTCTGTATTAATGCGATTTCATCAATAGAAATGTCAACGTGCTCATTATCACTATCAACACCCATGAAAAACCCTCTCTTAAGCATTACTGGTGAGTAAACCTTGCCGTCTCGTGTATGCACAAAGCTTTTTTTATGAATAGCCTCATTGACTTCATCTTCAGAGTATTTTTTAGACATAACACGCTCGAACTCTTCTCTTATGATATTTTTTATAAAGTCTTTCATAGGCACACTTTCCCATAAATAGTTTAAAACTATTGATATTGAATAATATTAATCTTATTTTTTAATAAAAAATTATTATGACTTTAGAAAATTCAAATTCAACAACTTCATTCGGTAGCTCAAATATTTGTATCGGAACCACAACAACAGGAACTTTCACATTTAGTTCATTTGGAGAAGAGACTATTGAAAGCTTTCAGTTCAAAGAAACCAGAGATGGAAACTTCATTGAGGTCGTTAAGAGACAGAAGCCTAATCCTACTTATACATTAGCAGTGTGGCCTCCAAGAGAACCTGTAGATAGAGTATTTAAGGAAATCTATGGAATCACCAGAGGTGAGGACGGAAAGAAAACTCTTCAGCTTCTTAGAACTATTGAGGCAGAGGTAACTCCTGGTCACTATGTAAAAGAAAGTTTTGAGTTCCCAGAGTAATGGCTAATCTCATTGAGGGCATAGACTACTACTGGGAAGAAGTAGATGGCGTTAGGTATCGTGTATTTACTGAGGCCTATCTTCTTAGGCGAGGATTCTGCTGTAATAATGGGTGTAAACATTGTGTTTTTAAAAAAAAGAACAAGAAATAAGTAACATTATTAAAAGTTTTGCGTATAATCAATTATGTGGAAATTCCCTCACTATGAAGTTGGACATCCCATACCTTGGAACAAGCTTGAGCAAGAGTTCGAGTGGCTAAGAGATATGAAGGGTGTTAGGCAGGATGCAATTTGGCATGCTGAAGGGGATGTCTTTGTCCATACCAAGATGGTTGCAGAGGCTCTTGTTGCCCACCCAGACTTTCAGACTTACTCAGAGCAAGATAAGCACATTCTATTCGCTACAGCAATGCTTCACGATGTTGAGAAACGTTCAACAACTATCGAAGAGGAGATTGATGGAATAATCAGAATAACCTCACGAGCTCACGCTAAGAAGGGCGAGAAAACAGCACGACTGATTTTATATAGAGATATTCCAACTCCATTCTGGATTAGAGAACATATTTGCAAGCTCGTTAGACACCACGGACTTCCTATCTGGGCAATTGAGAAAGAAAATCCTCAACTCGATGTTGTCGCTGCAAGTCTTAAGCTTGATACAAAGATGCTTGCCTTATTTGCTAAGGCAGATATTCTTGGAAGAATTGCTAATGATGCGAGCGAGATGATGATGCGTGTTGAGTTGTTTGAGGAACTCTGCAAGGAAAACGAGTGCTATGGTGCTCCAAGAGATTTTAGCACAAACATTGCTCAGAGACATTATTTCCAGAAGAGAGGTGAGTCATTTATTGACTACGAGCCATTCGAGACTGAGGGGAAGTTTACAGCATATCTAATGTGCGCACTTCCAGGAAGCGGAAAAGATACATACATAAATAATTGGATGCCTAATACTCCAGTTGTATCACTTGATGATATAAGAAGAAAGAATAAAGTCAAGAGAGGGGACACCAAGGGCGAAGGTCATGCAATACAAGAGGCTAAGGAATTAGCCAAGTCATACATGAGAGCTGGTCAAGATTTTATCTGGAATGCCACAAACATTACCAATGAAATGAGAAGCAAGCTCATAAGTGACTTTGAGGACTACGGGGGATTTGTTGAGATTATTTACATTGAGGTTCCATATAGGGAACTCTTAAGACAAAATCACAACAGAGAACACAAGGTTCCAGAAGCGGCTCTTGAGAGATTAATATCGGGACTTGAGGTTCCAGATGTAACTGAATCTCATAGTTTAACAGTATTTTTATGAAAGAATCAACCAAACAAAAAATCCAGGAGGCTATTGACGACCTTAAGCAGTTTGGCGGACTCAAGGACCCAAAGCTTAAGGAAGTTGTCAATAAACTAAAAAAAGCCGTTAAAGAGACTGAAAAGTCTAAAAAATAACTTATATTTGCCGAATGGAAAACCAGGAGACACCAGAACAGATTAGAATTAAGGAGCTTGAGGCTCAAATCTTTATTCTTGAAGATGAGAATCAACAACTTCAGCTTATAAATAATAAGCTCGGATATTCAACAAAGATAATGTCTGAATTTCACTTAACTCAAGGTGATAAGGAAAACATTGCTAACTCAATTGACTTAGCCGCAAGCGCAGCTGATGTAAGAACTGTTTATGATGAGTACCATAAGATTCTTCACAACAAGGCTCTTACTGGTGAGCTTGAGGAGTTTCAGATGTCACCAGACTTCAAGGAGAATATTATTAACTACCTTGTTGTGTCTCTTGGATATGACCCATTTGAGAAAATATCAGATGATATTGTTATATTGAAAGAATACTTTGACTTCGAGAATAAGATTAGAAGCACTCCAGACGCTGGTCAGAGACTTGCTATGACAGATAAGCTTCTTGAGAAGCGAACTGGAACCACAGAAGCTCTGAACAGAGTCATAGATGCTATCAATACATTCAATAAGGATGTAAAATAAATTGGATTTATCCAATAATATTCCTTACCTCTTCATAAACTTCTTCAATAGACTTCTCGCTGTTTACAACGGATACTCGTTCACGCCCAACAAAGTAATTAATCGCAGGAACTGTGTCTTTTGTATAAGCATTCCATCTTGTTGGAAAGGCCTCTGCTGTGTCATCCTTCCTAAGACTTGTCTTCCCTCTTTCAATTATTCTATTCTGAGCAACCCACTTAGGAACATCAAGATGAATAACTGCTGTTACAGGGGTCCCTCTCTTGTTTAAGAATTGGTCAAGCATCTTTGCCTGCCCAGGAGTTCTTGGAAAACCGTCAAATATAAAACCAGAAGAATTTTTATCGTCAATTATCTCATGCTTAATCATCTCATTTACAACATCATCAGGAAGAAGTCCACCGCCATTTACAATTCTATCAGCAAGAAGTCCTATCTTGGTCTTATCTTCTTGATTCTTCCTGATTATGTCACCAGTTGATATGTGTCTAAGTCCAAATTCTTCAGAAAGTTTCTTAGACATTGTGCCTTTACCAGTTCCAGGAGGACCAAAGATGATTATATTTTTCATGTTTAAATTGTTTTTTTATATAGTCAAAAGTAGTTATTTTTTTGCAGAAATAAAATATAATAACTACTTTTGTTCAAATTAAAGTCATGAGTGAAGAAATAAAAGTACCAAATAATTTGCTGGAGTGCTTTGAGCAACTTGATGCAATTCTTAGCGATGCTGAGGATGCAGATTGGTTTAAGTCTGCAGATGAGGATGATGCCATAGCACAGTCACATCATGGCCTTGGTAGATGGATAAGAAATAACTGGGGACTCTGGTCAAAGGATTCAAGACTATACGATTATTTACTGAAGCTTGGATTAAGTCATCCAGATGATATGTCATCTGTTGTGCTCAAGTCATACCATAGGCACCTTAACGATAAGGAGCTTGGGCTTGATGAGCAAATAAAGTTTTACATTGATTACTGGAAAAAAAATAAGATATGAAAGATTCTCAAAAATTTAATATTGAACTAGCTGGTGGCGGAAATCAAGTTCTCATATTTGATGAACAAGTTGACGAGTTAATTTGCAGAATCTCTTTCTATGACGAACTCAACCTATCCAGCACAGATAAGAAGGAGATTGGAGCAGCCACTCTTGAAAAGATACTTAGCATTGTTGAGAATAAGAAAATTGAGGCTGAGTCACATCATTGGAAGAAAAGATGTGAAGCCTTCAGGTCTGCCTATAATGTTGAGGTAGAAAATAAAACCAAGAGCAAGACATCTATCACCTGGCTTTTAAGCTCAATTCTTGGAATATCTAGTCAGGAGGCTGAGAGAAGATATGATACAGTTGAGGAGTTAATAAGTCATCCAGACTTTAAGAACAAGGAGGATATAATAGTTGAAAAAATATATTTTAGTGAAAAAAATATTTCATCACTGTAACATTTTTATATTAATTGCGTATAACAAATAACAAATAAGATATGTCAGAAACAAATCAAACAAAAACAGAACTCTCTAATAAGGAGAAGATTGAGTTCCTTAAGGCAATGTTCTCAACACTTGAGATTGATGAGCAAGCTGTATTTACACAGTGGTGCCACGAGCAAGTAGAAAAGGGCGGAGCAGCATTTCTTGGTCAAAAGATGCAAGAGGTTAATGATAAAATGAACAGTTTTATCGCCAAGGCATATGACCAAACAAAGAATGGTGCCAAATTTGTCTATGAAAAGACAAATGAAGCATTTGCACCCAAGGGTGATGAAGTAAAAAATAATAGCAATCCGAAGGATGATGGTCCATCGTTCTTTAAATAAAAGATAATAACCTAGAAGCTCGACTTCTTTTTTATTGGTTCAAAGAAAAAGCCCAACAATCTATGTGTTGGGCTTTTTTGATTTTTCCTTTAATTTATCTGGAGAATTTTATAAATTTAGACAAGCATAGTCATGCCATACTACAGTTCTAATTGTTATTTTGTTTAAACATTGAACTATAGGCCTCAAGGGAAACTTTGGGGCTTTTTTTATATCCCCTGCTCATTGTGCCATCCGAAATCATCGCAATCAACGACTTCAATCTCATCTTCCTCAATTTCAATAACGTACTCCATATCTGAATTTTTTTATAAATATAATTTTTTTTTGGATTAAAGATTAATTATCACTAAATTTGTAAATGAACCAGAGAGAAATGGACGATTTTATGAGCGTTATTATACGAAAAATCAATAATAAGGAAGTAATTGGCAATATTATATCTACTGTAATGAATCCTGATTATAGAATTGGACTTAGAAGAAGACTTATTGTGATTAATAAAATAAAGAATTCTCTCTTAGGTGGCGTGCTAGATAAGCAAGAAGAAATAAAAAGAAAGCATTGTAAGTGAAAAAATTTAGACAAATAACAGTTGATGGAGACTCAAGTTGGGCCTGGGCAGTAGAGTCTGGAGATAGATACTACAATGAAGCCTTTGTTATTATCTGGAAAGATAAAAACAGAGTCTACAGCAATATGATTCGACATAATGAATATAGTATTAATAGGCGATACCCTATAACTCCTGGATTAATAGCAAGATTCATAAAACTGTACTTAAAGCAAAATGTATGATAGTAATTGAACTTTGCCCACACTGCGGGTCTAAGCAGTGCTCAGAGCAACCAAGCTCTCACAGACAATCTCAAGTTATATTCTATGAGTGCGGTAACTCTATTACATTTAACTTTGGAGAACACAGTGAGTTAATATCTCACGAGGACCACGCTGATTGTCATAATAAAATTGACTGGACAAATATTTTGGAGCCATATAATGAAGAATATGATGGTGATGCAAAGTTAATAGATGAAAGATTCTTTGGCTGGATTGAACTTCAATTCTACCAGACATATCATAAAATTGGCTGGAAAAATAAGCATGAAGGAAAGAATTGCAATGACAAGGAGTTTCTTAATAAGTACTTTCTAAATAAGGAGATATATCTGAGAGATGTAAGAAATGATAATGAAAACATCACCAATCAACACATAGTTCAAAATATAGTGTCCAAGGACTATGAAGATTGGATTGGGCCTGTTACACTAGAAGAAATTCATAAGTCTATTGATGATGATGTTGAGACTATTGTGTACATGATTCTTAGTGCTGATTGGAGCCCTAAGTATGCTGGAGGATATGTTGTTGAGAGAAATCCAATTGGCGGAGGAGACCAGGGCAGAGACCTCTATGAGAGAGGTATTCTCGATATAATTAAAAGCAATGAAAATATATGAAAGAAGAATCAAATATTGATGAACTTGGGAGAATTATAATAGTCCCAGGAAATGTTTACCTCATCAAGGATGTTAACTACACAGAGTATAAAAACATCTATGAGTGGGAGTGCCTGTCTAGTTCAGAGAATGCCTATAAGTTCTTGGATAAAATAACTGAGAGAGTTTTCTGGGTGGAAAATACCAGGTTCCATGAAAAGTCTTTTGGACACAGTGGTTACCATGTGTTTGAGTGCATTTATGATAAGAGAGAAGAGCACAAGAGATTGCTTGAACAATTGAAACAGAAATAGTATGGATTTGATAATAATAGCAATATACTTATCACAAATCCTATTGCTTTATGGAGTAGGAAGGTTATTTTATCGCATAATCAGCGGAGATTGGGGTAGAGAATATTCGTATTTTTATTATTATGCTATAGGCTGGTTTTTTGTATTTCAATTTTATGTATACTATTAATAATTAAATTAAAAATATGGGACTATTTTGTTCAACAACAGTAATTAATAGAAGCACAACGCATGTTTCCATTGATAACAGCGCAGTTGTCGCAGCAACAGACAGAGTAGCAAAGGCTACAGATAAAGTTGCCAAGGCAACAGATAATGTTGCAAAGGCAGTAGGTGATGATAGAATCACCCTGAGTCACGCCAGATACGCTGAACTATACAATAAGGGAGAGAAACTTGCTGCAGCAAAGAAGTACTCCTCAGAGCTGGTTGTTTCAAGCCTAAGAGTCTTGTTAAACTCTAGTGAGTATAATCACCTAGGCAGCTCTAGTGGATTTTATTCAACATGTGATAGCGGATTCTATAGATGCATTCCGTCAATGGTGCATGATGACGTTTTTCTTGTAGTTGATGGAGAATCTAGGACCGCTGAACTCTATAGAAAGATTGGACAACGTTCTTATGACCCAAACAATTTTAGGCCAGATAATTTAAGTTTAGTTGAGATTGAAGAGCCATTCTTAATGAGAGAAGAAGATGGTCAAGTTCAAATGACTGGAGTCGAATATAAGAAGGCTATTGCAACTGAGAGAGAGTATGATGAAGTGTATTCTAATATTAGAAACATACTTCCAAGGCTTATATTCAACTTAATTAATCCAGTTGCCTACTTCAAGCTTAACTCGCTTATTTCTAATATTAGGGCTGGAGTAATGGTTAGCGAGGAGCTTGATGGAATAACTTTTGAGTATGACAGCTATAGTGGAATTAATATAAAAAAAAGCAGCAATGGAAACAAGTGATTTAGTCAAGGCAATTAAGAATATCAAGGAAGATTGTAAGTATCAAGAATTTGATGAGTCAGTCCCTGAGGTTGCAACATATATAGATTGCAAAAAATTTTATGAGAGAATCATGGGTCTTGTAGAGTTGCTTAATATTGTAAACGAAGATAAAAAATAAATTATGTACATAGAAAAAATAGAAGACATGCCTGCTGAGGCACTTGCGGTAATTAAGAAAAAATACCCTGAAGATGAATTTGAAACAGTTGAGGATATTTGTTATCTTATAAGAGAAGCAAATAATGGCTATGATGAGACAACCGACTCCTGCTATATCACATGCACCTATCACATGACAATTGATGATTGGAGATTTGAGGTAGATGGAAATTCCTATAGAAAAGACCAAAGCGTTTGTGATGAGGAGCTCGAAGATGGATTCACTCTTATATCTATTGAACAACAGAAGAAAGATTATCAATCAAAGCAAAAGGCAGATAAGGCTAAGTCTGATGAGAGTTGGAGAGCTTTACTAGATTCTATAAGTAATGAGATGAGTCCAGAAAATGTATTTAATATGCTCAAGGATTATAAATTCCCAAATAAGTGGTGAGGTGAATCAATCGCTTGATATTAAATACTTCAATGCTGCATTTAATCCAATTGGATATAATGTTAAGTTTCATGAGTGTGATAGTCGCATTAGATACGACATCCTTGAGTTTTTTGATAGGAAGACAGGGGAGAAGATTAATGCACACTTTGTAAGAGATATATTTGCCTGGACAAATGGTAGCTATAGAGTTAAGAGTGCTTGGGAGGCAAGAGATATTGTTATAAAACAAAATTATGAGTGAAAATTTTACAATTCCAGTAACACACGATGGAGAACTAGTTGGATACTCCGATGGTAATGGAGCAATTAAGTTCTTGAGCATTGAGCTTCAGGATAAGATTATTAAGAAAATAGAAAAACCAGTATCCGTCTCATCACGTAGAATCGGGACTTGCTACTGTGGAGAGCCAGTCGATGAGTCAAACCCAGACTGCGTAGCATTTAACCTCTGCAAGGGCCACACAATGGACGCTTGAAACATTTATCTAATTTTTTCGTATAACACATTATGGAACTACAATTAACAGAAGAGTCAATCAAGAACTATCTTGAGAAAAACTACAACGAGGATTCACTCATTTCAGATGTTGACGAGGCAAAATCTGACTTTCTTGATGAAGATTGGGAGGAGGAGTTCGAGGATGAGCACGAGGCATACCTGGAGACTGGTCGAGGAGAGGCTGAGGCTCAAGTTAGAATGCAGATTGAGAAGGACATTCTTGGTAAACTTAACATAGAGTACTTTGAACTTGAGAAAAAATTAGGAAAGACAATCTCTGAAATTATTACTGATGTTTTCCCATGCCTAGTCGAGCAATAAGCACTTAAATTTTTTTAGCCAGGAAAGCGCCAAAAATTTTTCCGCCACAAAATTTTACCCCCCAGCAGGAGGTTGATTCATCTTAATTAATATTCTCTGAGTAAGCATCTTGTTGTTATTTGACACACAGATAAAGTAGATTCCCTTGCCGAGACTAGAGATGTCAACGTCACTAGCTCTCTCGAACTCACAGCTGTAGACAACAGACCCAATCTCATTATAGATTGTCATTGCATGCTCCTGTGATGCGCCTCGATATACTCTGACGCTAAGCACTTCAGCGCTCTTCTGATAGCAAATGTACTCAAGGTCGCTCTCAAGCGCCTGGTGCCACTCATCACTGAAGTGTGAGTCTTGAGCTGCAACTCTTCCAAAGAGTAATAGAAATGCAAATAATAGTAGCCTCTTCATAACTAAAAAGTTTATGTGTTAAGGCTCACTTGAAGAAACCCCCATCTACCATGGGCAGGTCGAGCATTTATAAAAATACTCAAATTTTTTAAAGTTACAAAATTAATAATCATATTTATTAGTATGATTGTTGATGAATTATATGATGACCTTGGAAAATACAGTAAGGGTTCATTTACCTATGGGGGAGAAATATACATAAGAGTCAACGCCAGCGACTCAGAAGTCACCAAGGAGCTCCAGAAGATACATGATAGGCATCCAAGCTTGGAAGTTAAGCTCAAGGCAATGGAGTCATGTGTTGTTCATCTGACAAGAATTATTCTTGAGAGGTATTGCTAATCTAAAGTTTTATTTATATATTTGCCTATGTTAAAGCACGAATTCAAGTATGAAAATGATGCTATTTATGTTATTCAGAAGATAGATAAGCCTTCTTCGGTAATGTACTTCAATGGCTCAATATATCATAGCGCCTCAGCAAGCAGTGAAGATATAATCTCATCACTCAGTAGCATGATTTATGATAAGGATGTACTAAAGACTCAGGCAGCCCTTATGTCTCTAATACACATGAAAATAAGTGCAATAAAAGAAAAACACTGCTCATGAGCTCAAGAATATATATACAAGAAAAATTCCCACCCAGTGACACAATCAATATAAACGGATTTGAGTTTAAAATCGTTTATCCAGCACTTTCAGCTAGGGCAGAGGCAATATTTGTTATGTCAGATATTAAATGCCTGGTGGAGAAAATAAATAGCAAGCACTGCTTATGAGTTCAAGAATATATCCAATAGAAAAATATCTTCCAGCAAGACCATTTAAGATTCCAACAATAAATGATGAAAATCAAGTTGGCCTTATAATATATACCGATGAAAATCAAGTTGGCCTTATAATATATACCAAAGAACAAAAAATTAGAGATATTATCCACCTAATAAATAAAATAACTAGCAAGCACTGCTTATGAATAATTCTAAGCCATGGAAGGCAGTTGCTGGTTCTGGTCGCTTCGGCCTTGTAGGCGAAGAAGTGAAAAAGAGTGAAATTCACATCATCAATACGATAATAATTCCATTAACCTATATTAGGATTAAGGCATTGTCTGAGAAAATATTAAGGAAGCACTGCTGAAAAAAATTTGCACAGTTATTTTTTTTGTTTTATTTTCGCCTTCAACTAATATTTAACAAAAATTATTTAATATGGATTTTGAAATGGAATTTGAGGGAGACTCTGTAGCAACAAGTGAGAAACCCTTTGCAGTTGAGTCGGATGTTAAGATTTGGGTGGCAACAGACTACTCTAAGTTCGTTCTTAACGAGTTCAATAGAGACCCAAGTCACTTTAGGAAAGTTCTTGAGTCAATTAAGGCAAATGACCACACCCAGTATCAACCGATTCTTGTTGATAAGCATATGAACATTGTCGATGGTCAGAATAGATTTCTTGCCTGCAAGGAGCTTGGTCTTCCAATCTACTTCATTGTCTCAAGAGAGATTCATATCTTTGCAGCTGCAGACATTAACCAGGCATCTAAGAACTGGAGCACGCAAGACTTCGTTCAACACTACTCAAAGAGAGGCAAGGAGTCCTACACAAAGATGCTTGACCTTTGTGCTAAGTACAATCAGAGAATTTCTGTTATCGCTCAGTTTGGTAAGATGACTGATAATGCTAAGTCTCACACAGAGAATGTTAAGAAGGGAAACTTTCAGTTCAGAGATGACTTAGATGTTGATGCGTTCTTTGAGCACCTGGCTTCTTTCCAGAAGTACTACAAGTTCTCAGCTAATGAGAGATTTGTTAAGGCACTTCTTAAGATGTACTTGCATAAGGACTATAGCGAGAAGACAATGGCCAATAAGCTTAGACTTGTAAGTGGAATTGTTCATGACCAACCAAGCGTTGACATGATGCTTGTTGAGCTTCTTAAGCTTTATAACTATAAGTCAAGAAATCCTTTAGTGGTTAAACCATGATTTACCTTGTAATAGCAACTATATTTTTCATCGTTGGAAGATGTGCATTTCCTTATTCCAGTCGTGTTGTTGTAAAGAATTATGATAACATGCCTGGATACAGGACTGCCCCACCACCACCACCACCACCAAGGAAACTGATAAACATTAAGAGTGGACACATGAAGCCAGTGTATTATGGATATACTGGAGGGTTTTCTGCAACGAATCAGTGTAGCAATTGTGGTATAATTGGACTTTATGAGGATATGCACACAATTAAGCCTTGTAGAGACTGCGGTGGGAAGGTGAAGTCTTATGGTGCTGCCAAGTGGATGATGGTTGACGGCTGGCTTCAATGGGTTCCTTCTCAAGTTAATAATGTCTGACCAGGTATTTAGTCACAGTGTTGAGGTAATATGGAGAGAGGAGGACCTTTCTGGTCCACTTGTTTTTATGGTCAATGGCCATAGAATTGCTCCAGGAAATCTCGGCAATCTTGGCAACCCCGACTACAGGAGTGCCATTGCCAATATGGAGCTTCTTGATGACCTTTTTGTTGTAACAACACTGCTTAGGGCAAAGATTTTATCTCGGCATTGCCACTAATCTTTTTTTTTATTGCCTCCTAAGCTTAAGCTTCTTCACATCCTTGGAGTCATAGTAGATTGTGTCTATCTTGTAGATAATGACTGGAACGATTGAGTCAACCACAATTATGTTGTAGATAATCGTGTCTTTTTTTATAACAGGAACATTTATATCCCTTATGCTCTCAACTCTCTCAAGGGTTTGATAAGTAGTTTCTCTCTGGGTCCTGACAACTCTTATAACTCTCGTTCTCGACTTATCATCAAGAGCGCCTCTTAGACTATCCACTTGCTTGCTCATTAAGCTATCCTTGGTCTCGATTTTACTTACAACCTGATTCATCAGTGAGTCACGATGAGTTTCATCAACATACACCCTCGACTCACGCCCTATAGCCTCAGCCTTGCACATTCTAACAGTGAATAGTAGAATGATTGCTGATGCTGCAATTAATAAGTACTTACCTTGTAATTTCATATTGATTATTTTTTATGAATTTTCTCAAGAGTATCAATAAACTTGTCATTAAGCCGCTTGTAGTCCCTCTGAAGACTTCTTACTTCCTCCTGAAGGTCCTTAACCTGACTTGTTAGTGTGCTCTTGTTATCATAGTACAAGTATCCAATTGCCATTAGAGACATGAATAAAAGTGCTACGATAGGATTCTTAACGAAATCCTTGAATGATATTGTTGGTAATCCTGCCATGTTCGTTATTCTTGCTTTGTTACTAATAAATAGATATTTTTTTGCACAATAAATATTTTTGCGCTATTTTTGAACCTAAGTTTGAGAGAGATAATTGACATAGAATATTCTGAATTCTTCGAGATAGGAGATAAGGTCTGTCTTGTCAATAGGATAGGCGTTGTCGTACAGACATATCAGCTTGAGAACAACATTGTCACTGGAGGGAAATTAATTGTTTGCTGGGACTCGCCAGTTGATTGTGACTTTGAAGTTATTCGTGGAGAGAAGGAAAACTTCTTATTTAGAATTGACCAAAATTATGAATTTGAATATATAAATGATGACGGAACAAAAAAGCAAGATTAAATTACCTACACAGGAATATGTAATTGAAATTAAGGAATTTAAGTTTAAGGTGGAGCCACTCTCAAATCTTTGCATTGCAATTATTGATAGACTCCAGGAACTTGGAGCCAGCGTTATATCCAACTCCCCTGATTACCCAACAAGCGTGTTTATATCCTATGAGAGCAACACATGTGGGCCAACAAAGACATTCAATCATACCGTTGTTGGAGCTAAGCTTAAATTAACACTTAGTCTTCTTGATAACAGTCATAAGCGTAACGAGGCTCGTCTTAATAAACTTCTTGATTGTCTCTATGAGGTTGAGAAGGGGAATCTTCCAAGTGGAGCCACAGGTATTGAACTGGTTCAGGTTATTAACAAGTATGAGTTTTGATGAATAAGGCCCAGAAACAAGACTATCTTCAAAGGGACGCTATTATCAAAAAGTGGGAGAAAACTGGACTTCTCAATAATTATGATGGCTCAAGGAAGAATATTGCTCAGCTCTATGAGTCTCAGGCATCATCTCTCTTAAGTGAGAAAACATTTGAAGTAAGCACAGCAGATACAATATCCTACTTTGAGAACAGAGTTGCTGGAGCACGCACGCCAGAGCGGAAGATTCGGCCAATGCAGCATCTTATTTTGATTATGGCATCCTATATTCGTAAAAAGCACTGCCAATGAGAGCTGAATTCAATATTGCTGACTCAAGCGATTATTTTTTGCCAGTGACAACTCAGGATTGGATTTATTATCATGAGACACTTTTTAATATGCACATAAGTCAATTAAATAATGGAATTACATTTATCATCAACGGAATTCCAAAGACGTATTTTCATAGAGAGAGGTCTGCGGGGGAGGCTATGATTTTGCTTAGATGCCTAATTGAGGATATAATGAAATTAATTAAGGAGAAACACTGCATATGAAAAATAATATGCTTGGGGGAATTGATGTTGGAGCAGAGCTTTCAAAAATTCTATTAATAGAGATTAATAAGGAAATTGCCATCTCAATATCTGATAAGGCAATTAAAAGACAGTATGGATTTGATGATGATACAATTCTTGTCAATATGCAAACATATAGTGAGTGTCTCGATTATGATAATGAGGGCGCAGCTGAGTCACTCACAAGAGCAATTAGAATTATAATTATGAGTATGAGAAATAAGCACTGCATATGATAGGTGGAGGAGATACAATTAAATACGCTGCTGTGTCAACAAGAATTATAGTTCAAACCAACCCAGTCACAGGAACTATCAACCTTAGATATGTCAGCGATGACATTGAGTACCATGAGGCAAGATTCAAAATTAACAATCAGATGGAGAATTATTATGCCGCCCAGCACCATCTTACGATGGTCATCTCAAATAGAATTAAAAAAATTATGCATAGGCATTTCTGAAAATTATGAATGCAAAAGAAGCAATCAGCGCACTTGAAAGACTTCAGGAGGCTGTCAATACATATATTAATAATCTCACAGGCGAGGAAAGACTTCTGGCGCTTGATAAGCAAATAAAGTTTGCAATGGATGATGAGGACCACTCACTGGCCATGAGACACGTTAGAAAGAATATTGAACTATTGCTAATTAAAATTAAAGATAAGCACTGCCAATGTTGATTCCACAAAAGCTATATAACCCAGAACTTAGTGACCAAAGCGTCAAGGGATACATCGGGGCCTATGATGACTATATTAACATTATTAGTCGTGAGGCATACTCTGAGTACGGAAGAGCGTTTAGCTTTACCAGGAGTCAGACACTTGAGGGGCTTGAGCTTTTGTTTAAAATTAACATTGCTCTTAGGATGATTCATATTCTGGAGAGCCACTGTGATGAACAATGTGAAATTAAAGAGATTAGAATATCATGATACCAGAAGACCTTCCACAAATAAGATTTCCAGGAATGAGTGAGCTGGAGACAATTGGGGCTATTGAAAGTATGGGCCAAGGACACTTTCTCACAATAGGCCCAGATAAGCGCTCAAACAATAAGTGGAAAAAATTCCTTGGTGTTGCTTTTTTCCTTAGAATTGAAATGATAAAAGATAAGCACTGCTCATGAATCTTACAGAGGAAGACAAAATCCATCTTAACAAAATTATTAAAGAACAAGGTGATTTTATAAGAGAGTTTAAGAGGCTCCGACAGGAGAGATATAATGCACTTACCTATGAGCAAAAGATTAGTATGTTCATGATGGGGTATAGATTCAGCTTGGGTAATTCAGAGCTTTCGGTAGCAAGGAGACACCTTGGTGAGGCGATTAGGCTTTTATTTGAGAAAATTGAAAAAGAGCACTGCTTATGACAGAGGAAGAAAAGGTTGAGTTTATGAGGATTCGAATGGCACGATATAATGCGCTATCATATGAAGATAAAATCTCTGGAGCAAATCTTGGCTACAGATTTTCCATTAATGACGGAGAGCTTACTTTGGCCAGGAAACACCTATTTAGAGCGATTGAACTCATCATTGAAAAAATTGAGAATAGACATTGTTTAACTCGCTGATTACACTGTGATTTCTGCTGTGATTTCCGCAAGTTATTCCGCTTATTGCTTTCCCTCTGTAGGCAGCGCCACAGCTGGGCTGCAGAGGATTCACATCAGCAAAATTCCGTTGGTCATTCCGATGGTTAACAAGGGTCCAGAATTTGGGCAAAAAATTTTGGGAAAATTTTTTTTAGAGTGCATATTTTGGATTTCTACAAGGGAAAGGGGTACTCCTTATTTCGAGGACAGTCTCAAGGACAATGTGTCCCTGAAGATGGCAATAGGAGATGATTTTCGTTGGTTGAGGAATTTTGGAAAAAAATGGTAAAAAAAATCTGAGGCACCCTGGACCCTACTCTGGGGTAGGCGCTATTTAGGGGCTTATTATCCGAGCGAGCCTAAATAAGCCCCTTATTTAAGCCTTTATATATCCAATAGGGGCGCTATACCACTAAGCCCCTTAAATAGGCACTAGGGGGCTAAAATTCTCTCCCCTTGTGCTTATCCTTGCGTGTGTACGACTTCTTGCTCTTGTGTACGCTGTGCGTTGTAGCAAAGCCTCCAAGTGGTCGAGCGTCAATTTGTTCTTGTCTGCTAATCGCTCGCTCCATTTTAAGTATTTGTTCTCTTGAAATTTTCATTGTCTTTGCCATTGTCTTTGTCTTTTGGTTACATATATCTAACAAATAACCTTTCAAAAATCACACTTTTGAAACTTTATTAATCAATATGTTCAATCTACTCTCAACTCCTTTTGCACTTACAAAAACCCCACCTTTACATTCTCCGTCATAAGAATGTTTAATTTCATCTTGCTCAAATTTATTTTTTTGTACGAATTTTTGCATTTCCTTCAATTCCTTTAAAATATCTTTAACGTCCATTGTACTTTTTTTGGTTACATATATCTAACAAAAATCTTTTCAAAAATCACAATAGTATTGATGTTGTGATTTTTGAAATCCTAATTGTTAGAGTAGTAAGAAAGCCCGCTAGTGAGATAGAAAGCGCAAGGATAATCCACCCCTGCGTGTAACATTTTATTTTACGTATAAAAAAGCATAAGACTTTTTTCTTAGGTCTGTGATTTTTGAAAAGTACTTTGTTAGAGTATTATAAGAAAAAACAATAAGTTTTTTCAGAAAGTTTAAAAACTTTGTGATATTTGAAACTTATTTTGTTAGAGTAGTGTAACCAAACAAAAACAAACAATATGAAAAATTTAAAGCACATTACAAAAGCACAAGCAGTAGCAATGTTCGAGGACTACAAAAACATTTCTGCAAGTGGAGTAGCATTTTCAAGCCTTTCTTACTTGGTAGATGTTGATGAGTCAAAAGTTGTTAACAAAGCAAAGTTGCTTAAAAAATTCGTGAAGTTGAACGCAACGATTGGTTCAGATTACGAGAAAAAAGTGAACAGAATTTGCACTGACAAGCAAGGTGAAGTGATTGATTTCAAGGCTCAGCCACAAAAAGGTAAAGAATACTACATTGAGGGGTCTCCTGTGGTAAGAGATACTAAGACTGGCGAAAAAAGATACTTAGTGTTCATTGTTGAAAACCACACTAAGCCAAGCGAAAGAAAACTTTACATTGCTGACACAATGAAAGAAGTAACAAAAGAAGAGGTTTGGAACTTGGATTACATAACTCCTTCAGGACTTAACCCAACTCCTTACACAAGTGGTCGTGGTGCAGTTGACGAGGAAAATGACTTCAAATTCAGAACTGTTGACTTTAACAACTTGAAAGGCTTTAAAATTGGTGGAACTGACTACCGAATTATAGACTAAAAAAAGTGAGGGGTGAAATTCCCCTCACAATCTAAAAACTCTCCCTTTGTGATTTTTGAAAATCCATTTGTTAGAGTATCAGAACCAATAAGAACGACACATGAAAAATTACTGAGGGCGCTCCCTTACTTCCGAAACTAAGTGTTGACTGATTGCAAGTTGCAAACCCAAGTCTCCCCAATAGTAACCGCTCCTCACAAGGGGGCGGAAAAACGTATTTTCTAAGTTTATAAACTCTCCCTTAAAAAAAATATAAGGTAGGTCGGAGTCTACCCTCTGCAGGAAAACTCTCCCTGAACCCGTATCGCTCCCGCACCTACAACACTCTAACAATTCAGTTTTCAAAAATCACAGAACTCTCCCTTTGTGATATTTGAAATTTAGTTTGTTAGAGTTGTGTAACCAAATAAGATAAACGACATGGCAGTAAATAAAATAAACGCATTTGAAGTGAATGGTAAAATATTCACTGACGAGAAGGAAGCGATGATTTTCGATACAAAGAATGATATTGTAAATACACTTAAAGGTATTGAGGAGGTTGATTTTATTTCTGTTAGTACTTTGAATACTCATGCTCTTGAGGAGTTAAGAAGAATTGGAAGAATGGCGGATAAGATATTAAACGCATAATTTCTGTGTGATTTTTGAAAAGTGAATTGTTAGAGCAGAGAACCAAACAAAGAGAGATATGATTGAGAAAATGATTGAAATGTTTAAGGCTCCCTACATTGAGTCTCCCCTTGAAATTAAGTGCGGACAAACCAAGAGAAGAGAGCGCAGAGCAAAGAAAAGATAAGAGTCTCCCTTTGTGATTTTTGAAATTCAGTTTGTTAGAGTATTGTAACCAAGACAAAAAGATATGAACGAATTTAGATTTAATACTGGTGTAAAAATTTGGGATAACCCAAATATTAGTGGTGGTGTAGATAGTGGTAATGGAACTATTGTAATTCCATTTGAAGCTGATGCGCCAAAAGATGCAAAATTAGCCTTTCTTTCTGATTGTTCAGATTTAGATAAAAATGGTGGTCTTTTAAAGTGTGAAGTTAAAAATAGCAAATTATTAAGCAAATTCGCTTACTTCAATATTTAATTTCATATTGTGATTTTTGAAATTGAGTTTGTTAGAGTATTGTAACCAAAACAAATAAAGATGAAATTGATTTTAGAAAAAGAAGAAGCACTTACAGTAATTCACTCAGCACTTTGCAACGGAGGACTTTTAGAACTTCGATATAGTGGAGTTAACATAAATGTTTCAACTGATGATTACACTCAAGCCTTACAGGAGTTGAAAGATAGTGGAAAGTCTGACATTTGCATAGAAGATATTTGGACACAAATTCTTCGAAGCGGAAAGCCACTTCAATTCTTCGATGAAGAGGGCGAAGAAGAACAAGAGTTCACCCTTGACAAGGCGATTGAGGAAATGAGCAAGGAGGATGCATTTGACGTTGTTAATTGCATTAAGGAAGAGCAAGACGATGCGTACACGGGAACAGATTTGTTACAATTCTGCCTATACGGAGAAGTCATTTTTGGATAAGAACTTTTTTCCATAGTTTCATAGCACGTAGACCCCGTTGATTTCATAGTCAACGGGGTTTTGTGATTTTTGAAAACTCATTTGTTAGAGAGTTAACCAAACAGCGAGAGATATGAACATTGAATTGATTAAAGGTAAAGACCTAACAGGTGAGCAAAAGGAAATGCTTAAGTTTAATGGGATGAAAAACCCAGAGTTTGTAAAGAACCATGAGTTTTATTTCATTGACGGCAAACCTGCTGATATTAATTCTGGATACTATTACCCAGTTTGCAAGAGTCTTTCACACCTCCCTTACTAAGTGGGGGAACTCTCCCTTTGTGATTTTTGAAAGTTGGTTTGTTAGAGAGTCAACCAAACAACGAGAGCATGAAAGCATATAAGGTATGGCACGATACAAAGCACTTCATTCATAAGGATACGACTGACCAACTGAACGTCTCCTGGACTGACAAGGAAGAATTTGCCAAGGACATTCCAGACAAGAGAGAAGCGGAGAGATTCTTTTATGATGAACTAGGCTTCAACTTCAACGCCAGATACGATGCCCTTAAGTTGTTGTGATTTTTGAAAATTGATTTGTTAGAGTAGCGAACCACAAAATTAGAGAGTTATGTACGGCAAAGAAATTGAATTAATGGAGTTTTACTTCGGAAGCGAAGCAAATTAAGACACTGGGGAGTAAAATTCTCCCCATTTAAAAACGGCAACTAGGCACGGGCTTGTGCGCTCTGAAATAATAGGAGAAGGAGTTCGACCCTCCACTTTGCCACAAAGGATGCTGGATAGATGTTGGTTGGTCACGTAAAATGTCCAAATGATGCCAGAGTACCCCATCAAGCACGTTGAAGTGATACGTGAAAAATATCCGTAGTAGATGTGCTTGATGAAAAAATTGTGATTTTTGAAATTTGATTTGTTAGATTAGCAGACAAACAAAAGACAACATGAAAGACTTGACAAAAGAAATGTACTTTGCAGAAAACAGATTGACAACGGCAAAGGAGATTGAGAAATTAGCAAATGACTTGCTTAATGAAACTTGGAGAATTGATGCCTACAGATTTCAAGCGACAAGTTTATTTAACTTAGCATTTCTTGGATGGAAGTTTGAGTTCAACACAAGAAAGAGAGCGGCAGGACTTTGTTCAAAGAGAGAAAAGACCATTTACATTTCTAAGTGGCTTCTTGACCAAAACTTACACAAGTCGCTTGAATTTGAGAATACAATTAGACATGAAATTGCACACGCACTTGAGTTTGAATTAAGAGGAGAGAGCGACCATGGGAGACTTTGGAAGTTCATTGCAAGACAAGTGCTTTGTACAGCTGAAAGATGCTTCACAAGTGAGCAAATTTCGGTAACGGCAACAACAAAGTACACTTTAATTTGTGACTCATGCGGAAAGCAACAGCCGAGCCACAAGATAAAGAAAAGAAAAACGGCTTGTGGTAAGTGTTGTAATGAATTTAACTTCGGTAGATACAGCGAAAAATACGTACTTCGACAAGTACAAAATTACTAAAAAGAAATTGTTTGTTTGGTTGCAACAATTGGGGGCGGGTTTATTCTCGCTCCCTTTCTTTGTTGTGATTTTTGAAAATAGTTTTGTTAGAGGTGTGTAGGTGCTTAAGGCGATACGGGCATGACATTGAAAAATGACGGGAGAGTAGACTCCGACCTATCCATTATTTTTTTTAATACTCTCCCTTGTGATTTTTGAAAACGCTTTTGTTAGATGATTATGGAAAACGTAATTACTTGTGAAAGCCCTAATGGAATTTATTCAACTCCCCTAATGGGAATTGGAGGTGGAACGATGAAGTTTTCGATTAGTCGTGATGTATTTACAGGACTTTATAGCACAATTCTATTGGGTGGTGAATTTCCTAATTGTCACGGGCAAGGCTCAACAGTTGAGGGTGCGGTATTAAGCCTAAAGGTGAGAGTCTACCAACTGAGAAGATTGTGATTTTTGAAAACACTTTTGTTAGATAGTCATGGCAACAAAGACAATATATAAGACAAAAGCAGCAGCTATGAAAGGTGCAAAAACTCTTCTTGGTAAACTTCAAGAGCTAATTGACAAAGACCCTTCAAAGTTTTGCGAGAACTACGGACAAAGTGAGATTCTTGACTTTGAGAGCAGTTTGATTGACCTGCATTATAATGATGCTTGCGATGTTAAGGCAGTGTTGAGTCGAGTTATGTATATGACACCGAGTTTGTGATTTTTGAAAATGAGTTTGTTAGATAAGTGAACCAAATAAGCAAGAGTCATGGAAATTTTAAGTGTTAAGAAATACAACGAGCGTCAAACAAAGAAGTGGCAAGAGCGTTCTGACGAAGTTTGGGATAGAATAAAAGCGGGGAAAGCTCTAACAACGGAGTTGCCACAACTTGCGTTCTACATTTTCAATAAGTCTCACGGGTTTGTTGCTTTCACTGATAAAAAAGCAGTCTGGGCAAAGACAAAAAAGGAATTGATTGACTTGCAGCGGTAATTTGTGATTTTTGAAAACACTTTTGTTAGAGAGATAACCAAATAAATAAAGAGATATGTTAGGATTCGATACACCTTCAAAGAGACTTGCAGAACAAGCAGAGAAAATGCAGGCTCAACAACCTTCAATGGGAATTGGGATGGGAGCGGGAATTGATAACTTAATTGTTAAGGCAGAGGCAATTGAGAGAACAGAGGCACTTGGTAGTCTTATTATTAGTGATGCTTACAACGCATACTCACCAGAGCAAAAGATTCACATTTTAAAAGAGTTCGCATTTTTGTCGAAGGTCGCAAGTTGCTTGTGATTTTTGAAAAGAGTTTTGTTAGAGACATAACCAAACACAAAATGATATGTTTCAAGAAGTAACAAAAATAATTCACAAATTTAAATGCACCAGACAAGCTCACTTCAATGATGGCAGAGAACCACTGATTGAGGAGCTGGTGATGGATTCAGAGGTTGCTCTGGAAGGATTCAAGAGAAATGTTCTGGAGTGGAACAGACTTGGAGAGGTGATGAAGGGGATACCGAGCAAGTCACACGTTCAGGGATACAACTACTGGATGACGGATGACCAGCTCAAGCATAACCAGACGGTGACACACCAGAGAGTTAGCAGGCTGGAGTGGGTCTGAGAGCCAGAACCAGATTCTGGATACAAAAAAAGAAATTGTTTGTTTGTTTTCATAGTTTACACAGAGAGAGGATGACCAAGGCGGTTGTCCTCTTTCTGGTTTGTGATATTTGAAAACTCATTTGTTAGAGGTATAACCAAACAAACACGACAATGATTCAATCAAAAAATACTTTAGAACCGAAGAGTTTTAATGGAGTAACACCAGCGGCTCTTGTGAAAGCAATGGAAGAAGCTGGTCAAGGAAGCCACGAAGCCTTTAGCGTTATTTTTAAAGCTTTCTATGAGCCTATGGTATGGTATTTCATTGGAGTAAAGAAAGTTTCTGACCACCAAGTAGCACAAGACCTTACAAATGAAGTTCTAACTAAAGTCTGGGAGAAAGCACAGCAGTATGATAGTTCTATAGCTCATACAACTACTTGGGTTTATTGCATTGCTGATAGTCACTTCATTGACTACATTAGAAGAGAACAGTCAAAAAGAAATTACTTTGCAATTTATAAATTGATTAAAACTGACTACCAGATGTTGCCTTCAGAGTACCATGTTTCAGAACTTAGCGACAACCCAGAAGAAATAATGATTCAAAATGAAGTTTCTGGATACATTGATGAGTTATTTACAGAAAAAGTTATTGGCAGTAAATTATTGAAAGTAATGGAACTTCGATATGTTAAGGAACTTTCTTTAAAAGAAATTGCAAGTAAGTTAAAAATGAATGATAGCACTGTTAGAGTGAGTCTTAAGAGAGGAAGGGAAAAGATTCAAAATTTCATTAATTCAAACTATGAACTTGCGAGTCAATTCTCCCTTGTAACTAAGTTTGCGTGATTTTTGAAAAAAGTTTTGTTAGAGATATATAAACCAAATAACAGAGAAAATATGGCAAAGAATTTAAGCATAAACATTTCAGGAAACGGCACAGTTGACCAACTTGCAGTTCGACTGATTGAG